>Ga0310811_10001031_pt1 | contig 35929 bp, 30 predicted proteins | sample YCmetagenome_FD_207642 | JGI IMG/M metagenome (GOLD analysis project Ga0310811, IMG submission 207642) | Soil microbial communities from experimental microcosm in Duke University, North Carolina, United States - YC | ecosystem: Engineered > Artificial ecosystem > Soil microcosm > Unclassified ... | reverse complement strand
CGCTGCCCGGCCTGCATGTGATCGGCAAGAACACGCTGGGCGAGAACATCGCCGACAATGCGGGCCTGGCCATCGCGCTCAAGGCCTATCATTTGTCATTGAACGGCAAGCCGGCGCCGGTGATCGACGGTTATACCGGCGACCAGCGCCTGCTGTTGTCCTTTGGCCAGGTCTGGCGCACCAAGATGCGCGACAGCGCTATCCGCACCCAGACTATGTCCAATGAGCATACTGTGGCGGAGTTCCGAGTGATCGGCCCCACGCGCAACATGGATGCCTGGTACGGCGCCTTCGACGTCAAGCCGGGCGAGAAATACTATCTTGCCCCTGCGGATCGCGTTCACCTGTGGTGAAGCTTAACCCGGCATGAACGCGTCACCCGGAGACGCAATTAAAATGGCAGCGCCAGGCCTGGAGCTGCGTTAGTCTTTCGATCTCATCGTAGGACGCCTCATGCCCGAAGCCTTCATCAATCGCATCGCCACGGCCAACCCGCCGCACGATGTGCATGTCCCATTCCTGGATTTCGGGAGGCTGATGTTGCGGGAAGACCGGCGGCGGCTGGCCCTGTTCAACCGCATGGCCGACCGCAGCGGCATCGCGCACCGCTATTCCTATTTTCAGCCGGGCGGCGTCGCCCCCGAGCTCGACGGCGCCGGCTTCTACAAGCTGGGCGCGTTCCCGGACACCGCCGAACGGATGCGCAAATTCGAGAGCGTTGCGCCAGGGCTGGCGGTGGAAGCGGTGGAGAAATTGCTGGGAGTGGAGGAGCGTTCCAGGATCACCCATCTGGTGGTGACCAGCTGCACCGGCTTTTCCGCGCCCGGCATCGATCTGGCTCTGGTGGAACGCTGCGGCCTCAATCCGTCGGTCGAGCGCACCATGGTCGGCTTCATGGGCTGCTATGCCGCCATCAATGCCCTCAAACTGGCGCGCCACATCGTGCGCAGCGAACCGAAGGCGCGGGTGCTGGCGGTCAATCTGGAGCTTTGCACCCTCCACCTGCACGAAACCGCCGATCTCGAGGAGATTCTCTCCTTTCTGCTGTTCGCCGATGGCTGCGCCGCGGCACTGGTGTCCGCCGATCCCGTGGGGGTCGGCATCCAGTCCTTCCGCGCTGCCCTGGTGCCGGGCACGAAGGAGCTGATCCGCTGGCACATCCGCAACCAGGGCTTCGACATGGTGCTGTCGGGCGCGGTGCCGGGGGCCATCCGCACAGCCTTGACCGAGGCGCGGGACGACATATTAGGCGGCGCCAATGACATTGATCTCTGGGCGGTGCATCCGGGCGGCCGCACCGTGCTGGATGCCGTGGAGGACGCCTTTGCCCTTCCGCCGGCGGCGCTGACGGCCTCACGCTCGGTGTTAAACGACTATGGCAACATGTCCTCCGGCACAGTGATGTTCGTGCTCGACCGCATCATGCGTGCCGCCGGAGGCGGCCAGCGCGGCTGCGCCATGTCCTTCGGGCCCGGCCTGGTGGCCGAAACCATGATGTTCCGCATGGCGGCGTGATGCGGCTGCTGACGCCGGAGCTGCTGGATCTTCTTCCCGCGGATGATCCGCGCGCCTTGCGTTCCCGCCGCGATCTTGTGCGCGTCAATGCCGTAATGATGCAGCACCGCATCATGGCCAAGGCGCTGGCGAATCTTCCTCCACCGCGCATGCTTGCCGATCTGGGCGGCGGTGATGGGCGGTTTCTGCTGGGCGTGGCGCGCCGCTTGAAACAGTGGCGCGGCGTCAAGGCCTTGATCCTCGACCGCCAGGCCATTGTCAGCCGAGACACAAGCGAAGCCTTTCAGGCCCTGGGCTGGTCCTGCGAGGTGATGCAGGGCGACATCTTCGAGACCCTGCCACGTCTTTCGCCCGACATCGTCACCGCCAACCTGTTCCTGCATCATCTTGAGGATGTGGCGCTGATGCGGCTCCTGAAGCTTGTGGCGGAGCGGGCTACCGGCTTTGTCACCTGCGAACCGCGCCGTTCCGCTTTCGCCGGGTTGGGTGCGCGGCTGGTCTTTGTCCTGGGCGCCAACGACGTCAGCCGCCATGACGCCCTGGCCAGTGTGCGCGCCGGATTTGCAGGCCGGGAATTGTCATCCCTTTGGCCGAAAAATCCGGGCTGGAAAATCGAAGAGCGCGGCGTCTTTCCCTTCACTCATTTGTTCGCCGCGGAGCGGCGCCATGCTTCATGACGCGGTGGTGATCGGCGCCGGGCCCGCCGGCGCGGCGGCAGCGCGGCTGCTGGCCGAGGCCGGCTGGCAGGTGGCGCTGGTGGAGAAGGCCGCATTTCCCCGCCGCAAGGTCTGCGGCGAATTCATCTCCGCCACCTCCATGCCCGTGCTCAAAGCCTGCGGCGTGGCGGCCCGATTCATAGAGGAAGCAGGGCCGCCGGTGACCCGGTTGGGGATCTATGCCGGCAACAGCATCCTGGCGCAGCGGCATGAGCGGATATGGGGCCGCGCCTTGGGGCGGGAGCATCTCGACCTGATGCTGCGCGACGCGGCTGTCGCGGCAGGCGCCGAACTCTATGAGCCGGTGGAGGTTACGAGACTGACGCGCGATGACGGCGTCACCACCTGCACCTTGAACGATGGCCGCAGCCTTGCGGCGCGCACCGTCATAGCGGCCTGTGGCTCCTGGAACGCCAAGGGACCTTTCGCCGTCGCAGCCGCCGCGCCGCACCGTTCCGATCTCTTCGCTTTCAAGGCGCATTTCACGGATGCGGCGTTGCCTCCTGGGCTGATGCCGCTTCTGGCTTTTCCAGGCGGATATGGCGGGCTGGTGGAAAGCGACCAGGGCCGCACGTCGCTCTCCTGCTGCATCCGGCGCGATGTTCTGGCCCGTATCCGCGCCCGCCACGGGGGCAAGGCGGGCGAGGCGGTGCTGGCCCATATTCTGGAGACCACCCGCGGCGCGCGCGAAGCCTTGCAGGGCGCGAAGTTGGAAGGGAGCTTTCTTTCCACCGGGCCCATACATCCGGGAATTCGCGCGCGGCACGCTGACGGCGTCTTCTTCACCGGCAATATCGCCGGCGAAGCCCATCCGGTGATCGCGGAGGGGATCAGCATGGCGATCCAGTCATCGGCCCTGCTGGCGCAGCTGCTGGTGGCCCATCGCGGCGAACGTTACGCGGGGGAATGGCGGCGGGCTTTCGCGCCACGACTTTATGCAGCTGCCGCCATCGCCAATCTGGCCATGCGCCGTCCCACCCGCACCGCGGCGCTGGCGCTGGTCCGGGCCATTCCAGGCCTTCTGGGCGCGGGCGCGCGACTGTCCGGCAAGCTGGCGATAGCGCCCTGAAGCCTTGAATCAACCGGCTTTCCACCTCTCCGCTTTTTTGATCTAGTTCAGAAAAAAGTGGGGATACGCGTATGGGCCTCAAGCATGCCCTGGCTGCAGGTTTGATACTGGCGGCCGCGCCCGTACTGGGACAACCGGCCGATCCTCTGCTTAAGCCAAACCCTGCGGACTGGCTGACCTATTCCGGCCAATACAACGCCCAGCGCCATACCGCTCTGAAGCAGATCACCGCCGCCAATGTCGGCCGCCTGCAGGCCAAATGGGTCTATCACATGACCGGCCAGAAGGACCTGGAGGCGACGCCGATCGTCGCCAATGGCGTGATGTATGTCTCCCAGTACAACCGGATCGATGCGCTGGATGCGCGCACCGGCAACATCATCTGGCAGTATCAGCGCCAGCCCATCGCCACCGGCGCCCAGCGCGGCACCGGCTTCTGGAACAACAAGCTCTATGTCACCACCTCCGACAAGCATCTCCTGGCGCTGGATGCGCGCAATGGCAGCGTCTTGTGGGACGTGGCCGTGCATGACGGCCTGCAGCTGGCCGGCCAGGCGCCGCTGATCGCCCATGGCAAGCTGATCGTCTCCGGCAACCAGCCGCACGGCTTCATCCAGGGCTATGATGCGGATACCGGCAAGTATCTGTGGACCTGGTCGCCGATTCCGGCCGCCGACGACCCTCAGTTGGCGAGTTGGGGCGGGCAGAAGCCGGACGGCATGCCGATCTGGGTGTCAGGCTCCTATGATCCCGAACTGAACCTGATCTATTACGGCACCGGCCAGCCCGAGCCGCAATGGGCCGGCGAGGGCCGCAAAGGCGACAATCTCTACAGCGACAGTATCGTGGCGCTGGATCCCGATACCGGGAAGATGAAGTGGTACTACCAGAACACCCCGCATGACACCCACGATTATGACTCGCTGGAAATGCCGGTGCTGGTGGATGGCCTATGGAAGGGCAAGCCGCGCAAGATGGTGCTGCAGGCCAACCGCAACGGCTTCTATTACATCCTGGACCGCACCAATGGCGAATTCCTGCAGGCCACTCAATTCGTCAAGAAGGTGGACTGGCTGAAAGGCTGGGACGACAAGGGCCATCCCATTCCCGACCCCACGCACGATCCGTCGGTGAAAGGCACCACCACCTGTCCGTCCACCGCGGGCGCCACCAACTGGCCGTCGCCCACCTATGATCCGCAGCTGAAGATGTTCTATTTCGTGGCCCAGGAAGGCTGCGGCATCAACGTCCGCGACACCGCTCGCAATTACGCCGGCACCGGTTATCTGGAGAGCCCGGAAGAGGGCAAGACGTGGCAGCTTTTCACCCGCGCCCTGGACGCCTTCACCGGCAAGAAAGTGTGGGACTATGAGCAGGTCACCTCGCACCATTACGGCCCGGGCCTGATGTCATCGGCCGGCGGGGTGGTATTCAGCCCCGAGGAATTTGGCCAGTTCACCGCGCTGGATGCCAAGACCGGCAAGGTGTTGTGGCACTTCAATACCGGCGATGTGATCACCGCCAGCCCGATCAGCTATGCGGTGAATGGCCGGCAATATGTCGCCGTCGTCTCCTCCAGCAATGTGTTTTCCTTCGGCTTGCCAGAGGGAGGCGCCAAATGAGAGTTGTTGTTGCGATCACCGCCCTCTTGCTGATGGCCCCCTTACTGATGGTCAATGCGGCCGACGCCCAGCGGCGCGCGGCCGTGGACAATGGCCCGCATAATCCTTTCGCCAATAATCAGGCCGCGATTGAAGAGGGCCGCAGCCTTTACAATTCCACCTGCACCGGCTGCCACGGCGCCAATGGCGCGGCGGGCGAGTTCGGCCCCGGTCTTGCCATTCCAGGCCGCTCCTATGCCCGCACCACCGACAGCCAGATTTTCGACGCCATCCAGCATGGCATTCCGGGCACGCCGATGCCGGCGCAGCAGGGCAAGCTGACCGACGACCAGATCTGGAAAATTGCCGCCTATGTGAAGGGCTTGCGCGGTACCGCCATCGATGCGCCGTCGCCCGGCAATGTCGCCAACGGCGAAGCGATCTTCTGGGGCAAGGGCCAGTGCGGCACCTGCCATATGGTGGGCGGCCGCGGCAGCATCGTCGGTCCGGACCTGTCGCAGCTCGCATCCTTGCGCAAGACCAATTCCATCATCGATGCCCTGACCAAGGAACAGCACCGCGTCTATGGCCCCGGCGGCGCGCAGCCGCATCTTCTGACCCCGCTGCCGGTCTGGCCGGTGGTGCGCATCACCACCGCCGACGGCAAGGTGATCCGCGGCCTGCTGCGCAATGAGGACAGTTTCTCCCTGCAGGTGATGGGGCTGGATCAGCAGCTGCATCTGCTGGACCGTTCCAAACTGAAATCGGTGGTCTATGAGCCCAAGGGGCTGATGCCGACTGATTATGACAAGCGGCTGAGCAAGACGGAGTTTGACGATCTTGTGGCCTATCTGACGCGCCTGGGTACGCCGCCCGAGCCCGCGTCATCAGCGGTCAAGATGCCTGGCGGACCGGAGAGAGACTGATGCGACACTCGATTCCCCTGTTGCTGGCCGCGCTGCTGATACCGGCGCCTGCCTTCGCCGCCAAATATTTCATGTATGTGGGCGCCTATACCGCGGGCACCTCCAAGGGCATCTATGCCTGGACCTTCGACAGCAAGGACGGAAAGCTGGAGCCGCTGGGCCTGGTGGCCGAGACGCCGCAACCAGCGCATGTCTGGATCGCGCCCAACGGCAAGACGCTCTACACCGTGAATTGGGAGACCAAAGGCGGCGTCAGCGCCTATCACATCGATCCGCATACCGGCGCGCTGACCTTCCTGAACAAGACGTCTTCGCATGGCGCCCAGCCCAACCAGGTGGTGGTGGATCCCAGCGGAAAGGTGGCTGTGACGGTGAACTACACCAACGGTTCACTGGCGGCTTACGGATTGGAGCCCGACGGCAAGCTGGGCGAGGCCTTTTATGTGGATCAGCACACCGGCAAGCCGTTGTCGCCCAAGCAGCCGGGCCCCAAACAGCACGGCATCCAGTTCAGCAAGGACGACAAGTATATGTACATCGCCGATCTGGGGCTGGACCGGGTCTATAGCTACCACTTCGATGCGGCCGCGCCGTCCATCACGCCCTGCCAGACTCCCTATGTGGAGACTCACGCCGGTGCCGGCCCGCGCCGCATCCAGATGTCGCCCGATGGCAAGTTTCTCTATGTGGACCATGAGACGGACTCGGAAGTCAGCGTCTTCACCATCGATGGCTGCACCCTGAAGCAGATTCAGGTGATCGGCACGGTGCCGGACGAGGCCAAAGCCCATAACAGCACCGCCGAGCTGGTCATCTCGGCCGACGGCAAGTTTCTTTATGTCGGCAATCGCGGCCATGACACCATCACGGTCTTCGCCATCGACCGCAAAACCGGGATGCTGACCTTAAAGGAGAACATCCCCTCTGGCGGTCGCACCCCGCGCAATCTGCGCATCGACCCCACCGGCGCCTGGTTTTTCGCCGCCAACGAGAATGGCGGCAATGTCACCGAGTTCAGGATCGACCGGGCCACGGGCCATCTGACGCCGACCGGCGTGACGGTGCCGATCAGCACTCCCGGCGGGATCTATTTCCTGAAGGCCAAATGACGCCGTGGGCCGGAGGGCCGAATGAAATACATTCGCCTCTACTGGATACATGACCGCAGGAACGTGCCGGTCTGGATGATCAGCGAGCTGGACGACAAGAATTGGGAAGTGCGAAAGGTCGAAATCTGGCGCGACGGGACCAAGGGCTATGCCGATCGCGCAACCTCATACGGCTCGACCGGGCTGGCCCAGGTGCCGCTGCCGTCCTTCCAGGAGCTGGCAGAACTTCCCGGCTTTGAATTCGAAGAGATCAGCCGGGCGGAGTTCGAACAGGAATGGAACGCGCGAGGATCGCCTTGAGCTATCGGTTCACTTCGGCACTTTGAGGAATTCGCTGGGCTTCAGGGCGCGGGTCGTGAAGCGGGCTTCCGCCACCGAACCCTTGAAATAGTTCACCCGGTTCATGCGCACGCCTACCATCATGTGGCCGGCGCCATGCGGGGTGAAGGCGACATCGCCCTCGTTTTCCAGCACGCCGTTCACATAGGAGCGGTAGGTCTTGCCGTCATAGGTCTGTTCCACCGCATACCATTGGTTGATGGGATGCAGCTTTTTCGGATCGATCAGGGCCTTGCTGCCGGCGGCGCTGTTGACGAAAGCATCGAGATACCACTGATCGTTCACCACCCGGACCTCGAACATGAAGCGGGGATTGGGATCGGAGGTGCCGCCAGGATTGGCGTCCAGCCCGGTCTTGGGATCAGTCTCGGCGATATGCATCCAGCGCTGCTGGAAATCGCCGCCTTCGGGCCGGAAGATGGCCTCGATGGTGAAGGTCTTGGCGCCGACCAGCGGCCGGCCGGGGAAGAAGAGGCCGGTATCCTTGCCGTTGAACTGCACCGCCTTGCCGACAGGCGAATCCACCAGCTGCGGACTGCCTTCCACTTTCGGGGTCATGCCGCCGATATGGGACAGGTTGTCGAACTTGAAGACCTGTTGGCTTTTTTCGGCCTGCGCCTGTGCCCAAGTGTCACTGGCGGAAATCGCGACCATGCCCAAAACCGCGGCAAGGACGATGCTGCACCTGCTCATAACTCTTCCCTCCCGTTCTGTTCTTGTCCGCAACGTTGACGCGTCTTTCCCCCCGCTGCAATCTCCCGGACAAAGAAAAGCGCGTTGGGGAGTGGATTTATGAAATCACTGAGAGGGATTCTGACATCGGCTCTGCTGCTGTCGGTGGCTGCCATGCCTGTGCTGGCTCAGCCCGCAGGCGAGAAGGGACCGGAGCGCATGGTCTGGGCGGCGCACAAGGACACGCCCTATGCCGGTGTCAACAAGCCGGTCACGCACATCGCCGACATCCTGAAGGCGCATCAAGGCAAGAAAAGCTGGGACCAGCCGGTGATGCTGACCCGCGACTATGACGGCCATTATGTCTCGCTGGCGCCCGGCGAGAAGACCAAGTGCATGTTCTACGCTGACGACCGCGTGTTCGGCTGGGTCTATAGCGGCCAGGTGAAGATCACGATTGACGGCCAGCAGCCGGTGACGGCGACCAAGGGTTATCTGTTCGATGTGGCGCCGCGGCTTTCCTATTGCATGGAGAATACCGGCACCGAACCGGTGGTGTTCTATCGCTCCACGCCGGCGGGGCAGGTGCCGTCTTATCCGGAAAACGAAACGCCCACACCGGTCTCCGGTTATCACTATGACAAGGCCAAGATCACCTCGACCGGCGGCTATGAGACGGGCAATCAGCCTTTCCTGGATTTCAACGACTATGCCGCCAAGGGCGGCAAGAGCCGCGACTTCGCCATGGACGGCCACACCTCGGCCCATGTCATCCGTGCCGGCGCCATCACCAAGCTGCCGCCCGACACAAGCTGGGGCCATTTCCACGAGAACATGGTCGAAGCCTGGGTGGTGATCGAAGGCCAGCTGGATGTGCTGATTACCGGCAAGGGCGTGGTGCATGGCGAGACGGGCGATGTGATCCAGGCCAATGACACGCGCTGGCACCGGGCTACCTGCGCGCCCAATACCGGCACTTGCACGCGGTTGGCGATGACGCCGCGCCTGAAGGAAGGTCAGGTCCATTATTTCCAGACGGACCAGCCGCCCGGAAATTGATCGGGAAACGGATCGCCGGTCGCATACAGGGGACCAAGATGGATCGCCGCAAGCTTCTCGCCAATCTCGCGAGCATCTCCGCCTTTGCCCTGCCATTCCAAGCCAAGGCCGAGGCGCTGCGCCGCAAGGTGAAGATCACCGACGTCAAGGTGATGGTCATCCGCGGCACCTGGGACTGGAACCTGATCAAGGTCGAAACCGATGCCGGCGTACATGGCATCGGCGAAGGCTATTGGGGACCGGGCCTCAAGGACATGGTCCTGAACCGCTTTCGCGAGCAGCTGATCGGCGAAGATCCGCTGAACGTCATCAAGCTGGCGACGAAAGTCCTTTTTCTCAACGGTGGCTATGGCGCCATCGCCGGTGTCACGGTGCATGCCTCTTCCGGTATTGAAATCGCACTGTGGGATCTGGCGGGGCGGCTTCTGGGCGCGCCGGTCTGCGATCTTCTGGGCGGGCGCTTCCGCGACAAGGTGCGGTTCTACCGCACCCTGCAGGCGCCGGCGTCTCATGCGGAAGACCCCAAAAGCTGGGGCGACCAGGCGGCGGAGGCCAAGGCCAACAATCCGTACGGCTTCACCGCCTTCAAATTCCAGGGCGATGCAGTACCGCGCACGGCCGATCCAGATTTCAAGGAGCCCGGCCACGATCCCTATACCAACCAGCTCACCAACCAGGATATCCGCCGCCTGATGGACCGGATGGACCGGGTGCGGGCGTCGCTTGGGCCCGACATCGACATGGCGATCGAATGTCACTGGAAATACTCGGTCAATGACGTGATCAAATATTGCAACGCCGTCGAGCACCTGAACCCGATGTGGGTGGAAGACCCCACGCCGCCGGAGAATGTGGAGACCATGGCGCGGGTGGCCCATGCCACCAACACGCCGATCTGCACCGGGGAAAATCTCTATCTGCTTGCCGGCTTCCGGGAGCTGATCGAGAAGCAGGCCTGCGCCGGTGTGCATCTGGACATCCCCAAGATGGGCGGGTTGTTCGAGGCCAAGCGCGTCTCCGACTTCGCGGACCTTTATGGCATCTGGACCGCCGCGCATAATCCGGCCAGTCCTGTAGGCACCGCGGCTTCCGCGCATGCCTGCGCCTCGGTGCGCAATTTCCGCGTCCATGAGCTGGCCAACTGGGTGGACTGGTGGCCGACCCTGGTGACGCGCCCCGGTCCTTACTGGAAAGACGGTTACTTTGTGATCGACGACAAGCCCGGCCTGGGCTTTGATCTCAATCCGGATGTGGCAAAGGCGCATCTGGCGCCGGGCGAAACTTGGTGGGGTTAAAAGCTCCGGTCAGCTAACAGACAACAGAAGGGAAACGGACATGCGCAGGATTTTCACGGCAGTTCTGATTGGCGGCGCCGTCCTGGCGACGGCGGCGATGGCGCAAGGCGACGGCGGCTACATGGTGGTGCCCAAGGCCAGTCAGAAATTCAAGGATGGCCCCGGCGGGCTCTACAGCCAGGACCTGTTGCTGAACCACAAGAACGCGCAGGCCAACATCACCACCCGCAACAAGAGCGGTCAGGTCGAGCAGCACGCCGCCTGGGAAGATCACATGTTCATTCTGGATGGCGAGGCCACCATGGTTCTCGGCGGCACGATCGAGAACGGCAAGACCACTGGCCCTGGCGAGACGCGGGGAGACGCCTCGAAGGGTGGCAAGAGCTTCACCGTCCATGCCGGGGATTACGTCTATGTCCCCATCAATACCCCGCACCAGATGCAAATCGCCGCCGGAAAATCCATCAAGTACGCCGTGGTGAAGACACATCCCTGACAGGAGTTTGTCATGCTGAAACTTCTTGCGCCCATTCTTGCCGGAGCCATGGTTCTGGCCGCGCCCGCGGTTGCACAGGTCAAGCAGACCCGCGAGCAGATGCTGTTCTACACCTCCCAATGGAAAGGCGAGCGCTTTCCCGACGGCCGGCCGAAGGTCTCCGACGATCTGTTGAAACGGGTGGTGGATGTCTCGGTCGAGGACCTATGGGACTATCTGCGCGACAAGGGCTACAACTGCCTGTTCGACACGGGCTTTCAGATGCTGCATCCGGAAAAACCCTTCGCCGGACGGGCGCTGACGGCCCAGTACATGCCGCTGCGCCGCGACATGTATGAAGCCATCACCGCGGAAGGAAAGCGCGAAGGCCGGGTCAGCGGCAATAACAGCTGGCCGATCGCCGAGCTCACCATGGGCGACATGTATGTCGCCGACGGCTTCGGCAAGATCGTGGAAGGCACCCTGATCGGCTCCAACCTGGGCTCGGGCATCGCCACTCATTCTCATACCGGCTTTGTCTTCGACGCCGGCATCCGCGATGCAGAAGAGAATCGCGAACTGGAGAACATGAACGGTCTCTATCGCGCCTATGATCCATCCGCCTGGAAGGACATGACCCTGACCTCGATCAATGCGCCCATCCGCATTGGCCGGGCCACGGTGCTGCCGGGCGATCTGGTGCTGGCCAAACGCGAAGGCGTGATCTTCATCCCAGCCTATCTGGCCGAGGACGCGGTCTCCCATGCCGAGTTCATCAACCTGGAAGATGCCTTCAACTTCGACCTGAACCGGCGCGGCGCCAATGGCGGCGCGTTCGAAGGCGGCTGGAATGGCCAGAAATATGATGCATTCGTGCAATGGATCAACGCCAATCCGTCCAAGCTCAAGATGAGCCGGGCGGAGTTCGACGCGATCCTGAAAGAGCGCCGGGGCCGCGAGCAGGGACCGGTATCGGGCCCGCCGAAATAGGAGCTATTGCCAGTCCTGGTCGCGCCGCCCGTCGAAGCGGGGCATCAGCGCGATCAGGGCGAAGAACAGCGCCAGGCCCGCGGCTACTTTCAGAACGTCACCGGCGGGTGTCTCGGTGTGAACCAGGCGCAGACGCCAGGATTCTTCCGGCGGCAGGGTCCAGCCCACCGGCATGGCGCCGGGCGCGCCGCATTTTATGGTGTCGCCGTTGCGGTCCTGGCAGGTGGGCGCGGCCAGGGCCGGTGTGGCCAGAAGCGCCAGAGTCAGCACCAGCGCTTTCACGGCGTCCCGTCCAGGGCGAAGGCGACAAAGGCGGTGCCCTGCGGCCCGCGATAGTCAGGCCCATGATGATCACGGCCGCCGCTGGCGCCCACCACCACATACTGCTTGCCATTCGCCATATAGGTGATCGGGGTGGCGTTGCCGGCATAAGGCAGCATGCCTTCCCACAAGAGCTTTCCAGTTTTTGAATCGAAGGCGTGAATCTTGTGGTCGAAGTTGGTGGCGGCGATAAACAGCAGCCCGCTAGCGGTGACGACGGCGCCGCCATAGCTCTCGCTGCCGGTATCCTTCATGCCTTTGGCCGCCAGTTCGGGATATTCGCCAAAGGGAATGCGCCAGGCGAACTTGCCGGTCTTCAGGTCGATGGCGGCCAGATGCCCCCAAGGCGCGGCGGTGGCGGGATAGCCGTCGGGATCCATAAATTTATGGTAGCCGGAAAAGGTGTAGCGGGAATGCGGCTCGGGCGCTGTGCTGCCGTCCGCGCGCGGCTTGCGGTCCACCACCGCGGTGGTCCAGATCACATTCTCGGTATTGGTGAAGAGATATTCCAGCTTGGGATCGAAACTCATGCCGCCCCATTCATTGCCGCCGGAAAAGCCGGGCGCCGACACCGTCTCCTGGTTATAGGCGGGCGGGGTGAAGATGGGCCCGTTCTTGAAGGTGGCGAATTTCTCGCGCGCCCATGTGTTGGCTTCCGGCGTGCGCTGCGTGAGGTCTTCCGCCGTCACGCTCTGGTGCGACAAGGGCGCGGGCAGGCGCGGGAAGGGCTGGGTGGGCCAAGCCGTGTCGCCCGGCGCGGACGCGGCCGGCACCGGTTTTTCGTCGATCGGGAACAGGCTTTTGCCGGTGACACGATCGAAGACATAGACGAAGCCGGTCTTATTGGTGGCGGCCACCGCATCGATCCGGCGGCCGTTCCGGGTCACCGTCACCAGCACGGGCGGCGCGGCAAAGTCATTGTCCCAATTGTCATGATGCACCGCCTGGAAATACCAGAGCAGCTTGCCGGTCTTCGCATCCAACGCGATCACGCTGTCGGCATAAAGATTCTTGCCGGGCCGCTCGCCGCCATAGAAATCATCGGAGGGCGATCCGGTGGTGGCGAACAGAATGCCGCGCTTCTCGTCCATCACCATGCCGGGCCAGTCATTGGCGCCGCCCGCCTTCTGCCAGGCGTCCGCCGGCCAGGTCTCGTAGCCGGGCTCGCCGGGATGGGGGATGGTGTGGAAGGCCCAGAGCAGCTTGCCGGTCTTCACATCCCAGGCGCGGATGTCGCCGGGCGAGGCCGGGGTCTGCTCGCCCACCTCGCCGCAGGTGAAGAACATGTCGTGCCAGACATTCACCGCCCCGCCCATACGGACATAGTTGGCGGAAGCCGGTCCCCGCAGATTGTTGTTCAGGTCGATGCGGCCATTGACGCCAAAGTTCGGGTCGGGCTTGCCGGTGGCAGGATCGAGCGAATAGACGAAATTGCTGGCCCCCACCAACAGCCGGCTGGTCGTGCCGTCGCTCCACCAGCTTTCGCCGCGAGAGTCGAATTTGGAGCGGTCGCCCGGCGGGAGGTCGGGCACGAAGCTCCATTTTTCCACGCCGGTAGCGGCGTCGAGCGCGAAGACCTTGCCGGTGCCGGTGCCGTAGAGCACGCCGTCCACCACGATCGGCGTGTTCTCTAATTGGCTGGCGCGGCCCAGGTCATAGCGCCAGGCTTCCTTCAGGCGCCCCACATTGCGGGGATTGATCTGCGTCAGCGGCGAATAATGCGTGCCGCCCGCATCGCCATTGTAGAAGAGATAGTCGCCAGGCGCGGCCTGGCTCATCGTGAAAGGCGCAACGCCGGCCAGAAGAAGCAGGCCGGCGGCCGACAGGAGAAGCGCGGCAAGGCCGGCGCCGTTCAGTTTCCGGATCATTCTGCCCCGTCTTATAATGCTTGGAACAACGCGCTTTTAGCGCAAAAGGCAGGGCGGCGCGAGCATGAGCGTCGAAGACACGCGCAAAACCAACGCCGCCATCGCGGCGGCTTATGACGCGGTGCCGTATGACACGGTGGCCGACGAAAAGCTCGACCCCGGCCGGGTGCTGGGGTTGGGCGCGGTCTATGGTTCTGCCACCGGTTTTGGTGATGTGCTGGACATGGGCTGCGGCACCGGCGCCCAGCTTGCACGCGCTGGCGCTACGATGCGCGGCTGGCTGGTGGGCGTTGATATCTCCGTGGAAGCCTGTCGCCGCGCTCGCTGCCGGCTGGCGCCGTTTGGCGGGCGGGCCAAGATTTTCCAGACTGATGTTCTGGACCTGGACGCCGGCCAGCTCGGGCGGTTCGATCTTGTCTATTGCGTTGGCGTGATCTTCGTGGTGCCAACCGAAGTGCGCGGCCATGTGCTGACCCTGATTGCCCGGTGCTTGAGACCCGGGGGTGTGGCGGTGCTGGGCTATTATGCAGGCGCGCTGGATAATGCGCGGGCGCGGATTCATCGCACCTTGCGCGGGCTAGCGGAGGGCGAATCCGATCGCACTGTGGCGGTGGCAAAAGCCCGCAGCCATCTTGATTATCTTCTGACCGCGCTGCCACCGGGGCCGCAGCGTGGATTTCTCGAAGTCGCGATCCGCGAAACCCGGAATCTTCCGGATGTTGTTTTCTATCACGAGGTGTTGAATCAGGCTTTCGAAGCGCTGCGGACGAGCGACATCGCCCACACGCTGGCAGGGGAAGGTGTGGACTTTGCCTCTTATCTTGCGCCCGTGCCTTTTGCGGCGCTCGAGATGCCGCGCGAACGGGCCACGGCCGCCGATGGGCTGGACGCTTCGTGGGGCAGTTACCGCCATGCCGTGTTTGTCCGCGGCGCCGAAGCACCCGATCTGAAGCGCGGCAATACTGTCTGGACGACCTTGCTGGTCCCCGCCGCGGCCATGGATGTTACAAAGCCCGTGCCGTTTCGTGCGCCCGATCGGCAGATCATTGCCGTCCGCGATCCGGTGACGGCCGCGATGCTGATGGCGTTGCGGGAAAAGCCGCTGCCCTGGACCGAAGCCTTTGTGCGCGGCGTAGCGGCGGCAAAAGCGAACGGTCTCGCCCTTGCCGCCAGCCAGGAATCGCTATGCCTGTCGGAATTCCAGAAGCTCTGGGCACACGAATATGTCAGCCCCCTGGCGTCCGCCTGATCACTCCTTGAACGTGATCTTCTCCACATTCCACAGCGAGCAGGCGCCCTTGTAGAGCACCGTGTCGCTTTCGGCATGCAGCGAATGGATCAGGCAGCCGGTCTGTCCCTGTCCCAGGCTGGTCTGGGCCCAGCCGAGCAGCTTGCCGTCATGATCCAGGCGATAGATCTTGCCGTCGCCCGCGCCGCTATAGAGATATTTCGGCGTGAACTGCACCGACCAGGGCTGGCCGATGCCGGTGATGTATTTCTGGAAGTTCAGGTCCATGTCGAAGACCTGGATGCGGCCGTTGTTGCGGTCCGCGACATAGACATGGCCACCTCCCACGGTGATGCCGTGCGGGGTCTTCATGTTCCCGTCGCCGGAACCGTAGGTGCCGAAGGCCTTCTGCCAGACGCCATCCTTGCTGATCTTCACGACCCGCGAGTTGCCGTAGCCGTCGCTGATATAAATGGTGCCGTCCGGTCCCCAGGCCACGTCGGTCGGCCGGTTGAAGGTGCCCATATTGCCGTTGGGATGGGGATTTTCGTCCTTGGCGCCGCGCTCCATGAACTCTTCCCACCAGTCGATGGATTCGATCTTGCGCCCTAGCACCATCTTGACCAGGCCCGTCGGGTCCACCTTCTGCACCGTGTTGGAGCCTTCATCCACCACCCAGACATTCTGCTGTGGGTCCACCCGCACGGCGTGCGCGAAAGACGCGCCATAGGAGTCCGGCAGCCATTCCTTGACGAATTTGAGGTTTTGGTCGAACTCGAACAGCTTGGCCGCGCCGCCGCCGCGCGAGGAGCCGCCAAAGCCTGTGCGCGAATAGACGAACAGGTGGCCCGCCTTGTTCTTGGACACGCCCTCGGTCTCGCCCAATGTGTGGCCGGGAATGCGCAAGGGCAGGATTTCCTCGGTGACGGCCAGCTTGGGCGTGTGGGATTCGATTTCCAGCTGCGCCGCGCGGGCCGCCTGGGCGGCACGCTGGGCCTCGGCCTGGCTTCCACCCTGGGCCAGAACGGGCGCTGAGGCGCCGGCCATGAACAGCAGTGTGAGCATGGCAAGTGACTTCTTCATGAGACAGTCTCCCTCGTTATTTATTGTCGGATGAAAAGAGTGGTTGAAGCCGGCAACCCCCGATGCGCCAGCGCGAAAGAACGATAGCAGAGAAGTCGCAGCCGCAAAGATGCGCCCGGTTTTTCAGCAGGAACAATGGCTTAAGAGGCCGGTGTCCGGGCCTGCGGTCCCGCCGCCCTGGTACAAAAAGAATACCGCCCCTTGAAGATCAAGCGCTGATGGCTTGGATTGCGCCGCCGCAATTGAGGGGTGAGCGATGAATCCGAACAAGGCGCTTTGGGAAAAAGGCAACTTCACCCGCATCGCCGCGAGCATGCGCGAGAGTGGCGATGCGCTGGTCGACAGTCTCGGAATAAAAAAGGGAATGAAGGTTCTGGATCTGGGATGTGGTGACGGGACCACGGCCCTGCCGGCGGCCCAGCGCGGCGCCGAAGTTCTGGGCGTGGATATCGCGCGCAATCTTGTCGAGGCGGGCAACAGGCGCGCCAGGGAGCATGGCCTGGCCAATCTGCACTTCCAGGAAGGCGATGCCTCGAATCTGGAAGGCCTGCCGGACAAGAGCTTCGATCTGGTCGTCAGCATTTTCGGCGCCATGTTCGCGCCTCGGCCATTGGACGTGGCCCGGGAAATGGTGCGGGTCACACGACCGGGCGGACGGATCGTGATGGGCAACTGGATTCCGAACGATCCGACCCTGGTCGCGCAGATCCTGAAGATCAGCGCCGCCTATACGCCGCCGCCGCCGGAAGGCTTTATCAGCCCGATGACCTGGGGGATCGAGGCCAATGTCATCGAGCGGTTCGGCGCCGCGGGCGTTCCTGCCGACAAAGTGTCTTTTCTGCGCGACACCTATGTCTTTAACTTTTCCGCGCCGCCCTCGGAACTGGTCGATGAATTCCGGCTCTATTACGGCCCGACCATGAATGCCTTCGAGGCGGCCGAGAAGAGCGGCCGGACCGGCGCGCTGAAAAAGGAATTGGACGCGCTGTTCGAGAGCCAGAACACAAGCTCGGATAAAGGCAAAACCTCCATTCCGGCGACCTTCCTGCGGGTGACGGTGGCGGTGAATTAGGCGCGCCCGTGTGGCTGTTGGTTCTCTCAATTGGGCAGTGGCGCTTCCAGGGCCTGGTATTCCTTGGCGCGTGAGATCAGCTCCATGAATTGCACCGCGGCTTTTTCACTATGCTCCTTGACCTCGGTGCGCATGGCCTCATCCATCACGGCGGAGTTGACCAGGGCCAGGATGGATTCCTGCATCTCGCCGAAGGCCGAGCTGAGGTTCAGGATCATCAGGTAAAGCTGTCGTTCGCGGGGACTTTCCGCCATGGGGCACCTGTCTTCTTTGCCGGGACGATGGCAGAAGAGATGGGCCTTGGCCACCTTCCACGCTCTGTTGCCACGACCCTCGGGAAGGATGAAGCTTCGCCAATCTGGGAAAAGAGGCGAGATCATGGGGCTTGGCTTGGACGCATTGAGACTATCCACGATAGTGGGGGCGTTTCTTGGCTCGCTCTGGTCCTCCCAGCTCATCGCGCAGGAGCAGACCAAGCCCATCATCGCCTGGGCGCCGAAACCAGCGGCGCTTGCGCCTTATGTGGCGCCGAACCGGCCGGTATGGCGCCTCGCCGAGATTCTGGCCAAGCATGGACGCGAACAGGACTGGCTCGAGACGGTCGTCAATACGCGTGATTTTATTGGCCAATGGATTTCCCTGGGGCCCAAAGAAAAAACCAAGACCGTATTTTATGCCGATGACAAGGTGTTCTGGGTGGTTCAGTCCGGCCAGATGCGCGTGACGATCGACGGCATTGCTCCTTTTATTGCCAGCAAGGGCTTTGTGGTCGAGGTGCCTTTCCGCGTGCCTTACAGCATCGAGACGGTGAGCGCCGAACCTTCGCTGCGCTTCGAGATCCGCCCCTCTGGCGAGGCGCCGATCTATCCCTTAAGCGAAAAGCCCATGCCGCAACCGGGCGTGCAATATATCCAGGCCAAATTCACCGGCCGCGGCACCTACGACAAGATCAACCATCCTTATCTGGATTTCTGGAAGGACATTGTTCAGGACGGCGGCAGCGTGCCTGGCTCGTTCATTGTGCGCGACGACCATACGGCGCTGGGCATCATCCGTGGCAACGCCGCGCCGCTGCCGCCCGACAGCAACTGGGGCCATTTTCATGAAAACTTCGACGAGTTCTGGTTCGTCGCGGAAGGCACGCAGGATTTCCTGATCGAAGGCGAACCGCTGATCCACGCCAGTCAGGGCGATATTGTGTTTGCACCCAGCGGCCGCTGGCATCGTGCCAGCTTTGGCGGCACAGGCATGTCCACCCGCTTCCCGATTTTCTCGCGCCCGGGCGACCTTCACTTCTTTCAGGTGGACGCGAAACTGGGCGATTGACGAAAAATGGAAAGTCCGATGCGCAAATCCGCTCTGGCCTTGCTGTTCATCCCTCTTTTGGGGGCAGCCGCCGAACCGCCACCCTACGACATGGCGGCGACGCCAGAGGCGACCGCCGTCCGCCAGCATGTGCTCAACCGCTGCCGCGCCACACCGTCCCACACCATGCGGGAGCAGATCGACTGTTCGCTGGCCGCGCATCGGGGCTATGCAGTGGCAACCAAGCTGCGCGACATGGCTCTGTTCCGTGATTACGCCACGGCGTTGCGCCAGGCGGCGGATGACGCCGATGCGGGGCGCATCACGCCTTACGAGGCGCAGAACCGCATCGTCCGGGCCGGGGTGAAATTCCGCGCTACGGTCGAAAATGCCTACCAGGATTGGCACCACCGCACGGCGCCACATGGGCCGCTTTATGACCGCGCCGCTTTTCCGGCTGCGCTCAAGACCCGCGATGCGGCCGTTGCCGGCTGTGGCGGCTGGACAGCCGCCACCATCCCTGCGCATGTCGCCTGCATCCGCAAAGCGGAGCGCGCCTTTGTTGCCGCGATCCGGCTGGCCGACATGGATGTTTATTACGGTTACGACTCCGTCCTCACCTATACAGCCGCCGATGCCATGGATGGCCGCATGACGCCGGCCAATCTGGGCGCGCGCCACCAGCAGATCTGGACGGATTTCCTGCACACGCTTGCGCAGCAATCTGGGCGGTGAGTTGCGCCTCCACTTGCACCGCTCAACCGCTTCTTGGATAGTCGCCGCCGCGGCGGGACATGCGGGACAAATACAAGATGCGGTTTCGGTCCTTTCTGCTCTCCAGCCTGGCGCTACTTTTCTGCGCCGCGGTGGCGCAATCCTCTGTTGGTCGTGACGCCGACGATCGCGTTCTGGCGCGCGCCGGCACGGACCTGGACAATTGGCGCCTGCATGGCCGCACCTATGACAATCAGCGCTTCTCGCCACTGACCGGCGTCAATCGCAAAACCCTCGAAAAGCTGAAGCTGGTGCATGTGCTGCACACCGGCGTTGCCAACAGTTTCGAGGCCACGCCCCTGGTGGTTGATGGCGTGCTCTATCTGGTCACCGCCACCAATCATGTGCAGGCCTGGGACGCGGTAACCGGCCAGCAGTTATGGGCTTGGGCTCCGGAAAAACTGGATTTCACCGAAGCCTGCTGCGGGCCGCAGGCCCGCGGCGTCGCCGTGGCATATGGCAAGGTCTATACCGCCTTGTTTGATGGCCATCTGGTGGCGCTGGACGCCAAGACCGGCAAGCTGGCCTGGCAGACCGACCCGGAAAAGACCCATCCCGAGCCCAAGCACTATTACACCTACACCCAGGCGCCCCAAGTCTATGACGGCATGGTGATCGTGGGCACGGCCGGCGCGGAATATGAAACCCGCGGCATGCTGGAAGCCTATGACGCCCAGACCGGCGCCAAGCTGTGGGAATTCCGCACCACCGCGGCGCCGGGCGAACCGGGCGGCGACACCTGGAAGAACGATGCGTGGAAATTTGGCGGCGGCTCGATCTGGAATACGCCCGCCGTGGATGTGAAGAACGATCTGCTGGTATTTTCCACCGGCAATCCGAATCCCGACTATCAGGGCGATTCACGGCCAGGCGACAACGCCTATACCGACTCCATCGTGGCGGTGCATGCCCATACCGGCAAGCTGGCCTGGTGGTACCAGGAAGTGCCGCATGATCTCTGGGACTATGACGCCAGCGCCCCGGTGATGCTGTTCGATGCCAGGGACGCCAGCGGCAAACTTGTTCCGGCCGCGGGCGAGGCGGGCAAGGTGGGGAATGTCTTCATCGTCAATCGTCTCACCGGCAAGCTGCTCTACAAGTCCGAGCCCTTTGTTGAGCAAAGCGCCAATATCTTCTCAGCCCCCAGCCGCGCCGGCACGACCTTGCTGCCGGGCGTCAATGGCGGCTCCTTGTGGCAGCCGCCGGCTTATTCGCCGCGTACCCATTACTTCTATGTCCTGGGCTCCAACATCCCCATGACCTTTACGACCATTGATTTTCCGGACAGCAAGCCCGGTGGCCCTTGGGTAGGGCGGCATACCGGCGGGGTGATGAAACGCGCGGACGGTCCGCAATCGGGCACGCTGACCGCCATTGACGTAAACAGCGGCAAGATCGCCTGGCAGTACAAGTCGCCTCAGCCCATCTATGGCGGTGTGCTGGCGACGGCGAGTGACCTGGTCTTTGCCGGTGAGATGTCGGGCGACTTCAGCGCCTTTGATGCCAGAAGCGGCGAGAAACTTTGGACGCACCATTTCGAGCGGCCGGTGTGCTCACCCGCCATGACCTATCGCGTGAAGGGCGTGCAGTACATCGCGGTGGGCGTTAACGGTTGCCGTGGCGGCCATGTGCCAGCAGGTACGCCCCAATTTGGGGATGAGGTCGCGATTTTCGCGTTGCGGTGAGTCCATTCCTCTCAACTACTGAGGGAAAGCGGTTTTGTGCTGCGCTGCACACAATCGAGTTTTTGCGGCGCGTGCGAAAATTGCTACAGCCTTGAGCACAATGGTATCGTAGCGTGTATACACCCGGCCAAAGACCGGACGCGCTACACCGCCTGAGGGGATCTCCGATATGAGCCGCATGCTTGCCGCCGGCGAGTTGAATCTCGCGAACTCGAACAATTTTTCGCCCAGCAAGTCCATGCTGATGGCCACCGCGGGGGCCACGGCGATGCTGATGGCGACCGGGGCTTACGCCCAGGAAGCGCCCTCGGGTCCGATCGAGTCGGTGACGGTTTCCTCTTCGCGCATCACCACGGCGGGCTTCAATGCGCCGACCCCGACCACGGTTCTCGGCAACGACTTCCTCGAGAAATCGGCCAAGGACAATATCTACTCGGCCGTCGTGCAGCTGCCTTCTCTGCTGGGTTCGACCGGTCAGCAGAACGGCGTGAACGGCACCTCGGGGGGCACCAACGGCCTGGCCTCGTTCAACATGTTCGGCCTGGGGACCACTCGCACCCTGACCCTGCTCGATGGCGAGCGCTTCATACCCGCCAACGTGACCGGCGTGCCGGACATCAGCGAATTCCCCCAGATGCTGATCCAGCGCGTCGACGTCGTGACTGGCGGCGCCTCTGCTTCCTGGGGTTCGGACGCCGTCGCCGGTGTCGTGAACTTCATCACCGACAAGAAGTTCGTCGGCTTCAAGGCCAACCTCTCGACCGGCCTGTCCACCTACGCCGACAACGGCACCGTCACCGCTCAGGCTGCGGCGGGCTTTGCCTTCGCCGGTGGCCGCGGTCACTTCGAAGTGGCGGCCGAATTCAGCCATATGGATGGCGTCGAAGGCGGCTGGCAGCAGCTGACCTGCTGCGGCGGCCGCATGGACAATTCGCTGAGCGGTGGCCGCACCTGGTACCAGCAGCCCTCCATCCTGAACTATGGCAGCCCGGGCGCGACGCCGGCCGGCCAGCCGCAATTTTTCGTGACCGCCAACGGCCAGCAGCACCAGCTGGGCCGTTATGGTCTGATCAACTCCGGCCCGCTGATGGGCACCGCCTTCAGCGCCAACGGCACGCCCTATGCGTTCCAGTACGGCACCGGCTACCAGGGCGTGAACATCCAGACCGGCCTGGGTGGCACCGTGCAGGGTGTGGCTGCCAAGAACGGCAGCGCTTCAAGCCCTGGCACCGTCACCAACTGCACGAACTTCTGCGTCGGCGGCGAAACGGATGGCGGCACTGGCTCCGGCGTGACCCTGGCCACACCGCTGACCCGCGGCGATGTCTATACCCGCCTCAGCTATGACCTGACGCCAAGCACCGAAGTATTCATGACCGTGAACTGGTCGCAGGTCGGCACCTCCAACATCCCGAACCCGGACATGTGGCTGAGTGCGCTGCCGGGCATCAGCGGCAACACGAACCAGAGCAACACGATCCAGGCGATCGGCAACGCGTCGATTCCCTCGACCGCCCTCACCAACAATCCCGGCCAGATCCTGCAGGCGCCGGGCATCCAGTGCGGCAACGCACCCGGCGGCGCCAATGCCTTCCTGCCGGCTTCCGTCCAGGCAGCCTGTATCTCCAACAACATAACCAGCTTCAGCTTCGGTTCGCTCTATTACGGCCTGGGCCCGCAGAAGGTTTACACCCAGCGCGACAACCGCCGCTATGTCGGCGGCGCCGACGGCATCTTCGACCTGTTTGACACGAAGTGGAACTGGCAGGGCTATTACCAGCATGGCGAGAACGACACCAACATCCATGTCCGCGGCATCGCCCTGAAGCCGTACATGTATGCGGCGATCGACGCGGTGCAGGTGGGCGCGGCCAACGTCAACAACGCACCTTACCTGGCGATGGGCATCCCGACCGGCACCATCGTCTGTCGCAGCACAAGCGCTATCCAGGAAGGCTGCGTGCCCTTCAATCCTTTTGGCCCAACACCCAGCCAGGCCTCGAAGGACTGGATCTATGGTGGCCGCAACTGGGGTCCGGGCCCGATGCAGATCTCGCACCAGATGCAGGACGTGTTCGACTTCTCCGTCTCGGGTGCGCCGATCCAGGACTGGGCCGGTCCGGTTTCGGTGGCGTTCGGCGGCGGCTGGCGCCAGGAAGCCTATGACGTCCGTGGCGACGGCGCCGGCAACGGCACCATCGGCGGCGCCGGCGGCGCCCCCGGCAGCCCCTGCAACGATCCGCTGCTCAACTGCCTGAACGGCACCAACTGGTACGCCGGCAGCTTCCACAACGCCCAGGGCAATTACCATGTGATCGAGGGCTTTGTGGAATTGAACGTGCCCCTGATCAACACGCCGGAATGGGGCAATGCCAACCTGAACATCGCCGGCCGTCATGCGCGGTACTCGACCGCTGGCGACTCCAACACCTGGAAGGCGGGCCTGACCTGGGACACGCCGCTCGACGGCGTGCGCTTCAGGGCCCTGCAGTCGCGCGACGTGCGGGCTCCCAACCTGTCGGAGCTGTTTGCCGCGCCGGTCACGGCCAACGGCAACGCCTCCATCCCGGCGGCCAACGGCAATCCGGCGCAGAACATCCAGGTGATCAACGGCACCTACGGCAACCCGGCGCTGAAGCCTGAAAAATCCATCAACACCCAGCTGGGCATCGTGCTGCAGCCGAGCTGGTTCTCGGGCTTCCAGTTCTCGGTTGACTATTACCGCCTGGCTGTCGCCGGTCAGATCACGACCGTCTCGACCGGGACCAACATCAACAACTGCTTCGCCGGCCTGACGCAATATTGCTCGGCGATCATTACGGCGCCGGGCACCACGCCGTTCACCTTCCCCGCCAACTGGCTGCAGGTGAACACCCAGTTCTTCAACGTCGCCTCGACCGTGACGGACGGCTTCAATATCGAATCGTCCTATCAGTTCAGCCTCGAGAACTGGGACATGATGTCCATTCCCGGCAGCTTCACCGTTCGGGCCCTGGCGACCTATGTCACCAAGTTCATCACCAACCCCGGCGTCCCCGGCGGTATCGTGGTGAACTCGGCCGGTGCCAATGACGGCAACATCCCGCATCTGAAGGTGTATGCCACTCAGAGCTATGATGCCGACAATTGGGAGTTCCATGTCGCGGAACGCTGGATCTCGGAAGGCAAGCACAACAACAACTGGGTCCAGTGCACGCCTGGCAGCTGTCCGGTTGCAACGCTGGCCAATCCAACCGTCAACGACAACCATGTGGCGGGCATCTTCTACATCGATCTTGGCGCTTCGGTGAGCATCAATGAGCACTGGAAGATTTATGGTCAGGTTGAAAATGTGTTCAACAAGAATGCCCCGCCCAACTATTCCACCAACCAGAACCCGACCAACGACGGCATGAATCCGTTCCTGTACGACGCCATCGGCCGGATGTTCCATCTCGGCGTTCGCATCAGCGACTGAGTTATTTTCTGAAAAAGGCGCGCCCGGACCGCCCCCGGTCCGGGCGTTTTTTTATGGCGATTTTCGCGCCAGCACCACGCCGGCATGGGCCAGAACGCTAAGGCTCTTAAGCAGGTCATCCCTGGCCCCGGCATCGGGCAGGACAGCGCCAAGCTCGCGCACGGTCCATTCCCGGTTGTTCTGCAATTTGGCTAAAGCGGGCTGCAGTGTCTTGGGCACCGTCCATAACCGGCCCCCGGCCACGAATTCGAAATTCTCGCCCACACGCGCAAAGGACAGGCGATGCAGCGAGGCCAGACGCACCAGAGCGGTTTCGCTTAAGGGAGCCAGTTGTTCGTAAGGCGCATCGGGCAGGTTGATATAGGGATTGGGACGCATATTGGCCGCCCATTGCCGCTGGAATTCCTCTAGACGGGCGGCCCGCATCGCGTCCGTGACCAGTGCTGATATCTTCATTTCCATGTTCGGCCGCCAAGCGCCGTCGCCGGCTGGCGGCAGGCTCGCGCGCAGATCCGCATTGCTTTTGAGGTTCGACATCACCCAGCCCAGATAATCCAGCGCGGTAGGCGGGGTGAGCGATACGGTCAGATGCAGGCTGGGCTCGCCCAGCGGAAAGGCCTCGTGCCACCAGCCGCGGGGGATATAAAGGACGTCACCGTCGTTCAGCGTGCCTTCCCAGGCCGGCGCGGCGGTTGGCGGCGGCGCGTCGTCATTCTGCAGCGGGCTCAGCCGGGTAGGGCGATACACCCGCCATCGTTTGCGCCCCGCTAGCTGCAGCACGATCGCTTCCTGCGGGTCCCAGTGGCGGCTGAAGGCGTTGTTGTTGTGCCAGCCGGCATAGAGATTGGCGAAAGCATCGGTCTGCAGCGCGTCCTGGAAGGCCCCCATCAGGTCCCGCACGTGCGGCGCCATTTCCTGGACATCGTCCATGATCAGGCTGGCCCCTTGCGCCAGGCTGAGGACAAGGCGGCCCGCATCCACGCGCGGCACGCCGAACATGGCAGGTGTCAGATATTGCGACGGGTCCAGCGGCTGGCCGTCCTTGTAAAGCTTGAGGCGCGGCGGCGTAAGGCGATGCTGTTCGAGCATCCGGTTCAACGCATCCCAGGTCAGGAGTGACGTGAACCGGCCTGCGCTGCCCGGGATGTGCACGAATTGCTTGAGCCAGTAGTCCCGCAGGAAAAGCTGGGCGCCAAGCGGGGCCATGACTTGATCAAAGTCCAGCATGATCCTCGGTCGCAGCAGGGAGTGCGCTCAGGCAGACGAGAAGGCATGCCGGTTGAATCCGTCCAACCGTCTCCCCTCTCTCCAGGCGTGGAACTTTTAGCATGACAATTTGTCGGGCCTGAAAAACAAGACAAACATAGAGGGACCCAGGCATCGGAAACAGCCCCAACCGATAAGCACTTAGCGGCAGGCGCCGGCTGCGCAGGCCAGCGGGAATGGAAGCGTCAACAGCAACCTGAGCGCGCAATTGTTATGGCTTCGCCCTATGCCTGTTTGCAGCGCAGCAAGAGAATGCGAACGGGGCAATTTTATTATCCCGCGAGGCTGTGGCATCCTTAGTCCCAGATCGGACGCGAAGCCGACAAGCGTAAATGATTCTGCATCTGGGGGCTCAGCGTATGACATCTGGAGCCGTGCCTGGCCTGTTTCTGGCAGCGGCTCTCGTCGTGCCCTGCGCAGCGACCGCCCGGCAGTATTTCGTCTATGCCGGTACCTATACGGCCGAGCCTTCGTCAGGAACGCCGCCGCGCGCCGTCCCTGGCCGTCCGGCATCGCGCTGGTCAGGGCAAGGGGGTTGAATGCGCAATCCCGGTTTCCTTCTTCAATCGCGCCGGGATGTGCTCTCCAAAACCCCCATCCTGGTCGGTGCCGCTGCTGCGCTTGCAGGGCGCGGCGCTCTTGCGCAATCCGCCCAGGACGTGGTCTGGAAGTTCGACCGCCTGGACAATATTGGCGGCAATCCGGCCCATGTGGACGGCCAGCCCAAGATCATCGCCACGCCGGCCGGCAAGGCGGTGCTGTTCGACGGTGTCCATGACGGGCTTTTCATCGATAAACACCCCTTGGCCGGCTACTCGCAATTCACTTTTGAAGCACTGGTGCGGCCCGATGGCGGCGATCCGGCGCAACGCTGGTTTCATCTGGCCGAGACCGATCCCAAGACGGGCTTGGACGCGACGGTGAGCCCCGATAATCCGACGGCCGACAAGAATTCGCGTTTCACCTTCGAACTCAGGATCGATGGCGATCGCTGCTATTTCGAATCCTTCACCCACGGGCCAGGATACCAGTCGGCCCTGATCGACAAGGCCAAGATCCATCCGCTGGGCCAATGGTATGTCGTCACTCAGACCTATGACGGTCAGATGCACCGCAGTTTCGTCAATGGTGTGCTGGAGAAGGAAGGACCTCTTGCTTATGTGCCGCAGGGTCCGGGCCATTCTTCGGTCGGGGTGCGGATCAATCATGTTTCCTATTTCAAAGGCGCGGTGATGCAGGCGCATTTCGCGCCGCGCGCGCTGGCGCCATCGGAGTTCATGAAAGTGCCGGCGGCGCTCGCCAGCAGGCAGTAGCAGCAAGAGAAAAGGCCGAAGGGAAGAAGAATGAACAAATTTGCTTTGGGCCAAGGGCGCGCAATCTCACGCGCTTTCCTGTTGGCCACTGCGGTGGGGCTGTGCGGTTCGGCTGCATCGGCGCAGGACAATTATCCGGCCCAGCCCGGCAAGGATTGGCCGATTTATGGCGGCAGCTACAACAACCAGCGTTACTCCTCCTTGAAGGAGATCACGCCGGCCAACGCCCGCAATCTTCAGGGCAAGTGGACGTACCATGTCGAGGGGCTGCAGGGACTGGAGAGCGTGCCTGTCGTGGTCAATGGCGTCATGTATGTCAGCGGCTACAACCGGATCGACGCGCTGGATGCCCGCACCGGCAATGTCATCTGGCGTTTCCGCCGCCAGCCGGCGACAGCAGCTTATCAGCGCGGCGCGGCGGTGGCGCATAACCGCGTCTATATCACCACCAATGACGGCCATATTCTGGCGCTCGACGCGCGAACCGGGGCGCAGATCTGGGAATCCAAGGGCGGCCCCAAGGTGTCGTTTTCGGGAGGGCCGCCCTTAGTCGCAAATGGCAAGATCCTGGTCGTGGGCAACCGGTTTGGCACGGTCGGCGACGGCGGCGGCTTCATCCAGGCGTATGACGAACAGACCGGAGACTATCGCTGGACCTGGCGCGCCGTACCGGAAAAAGGCGATCCGGCTTTGGACAGCTGGGGTGGCCATGTGCCCGGCGGCGGTCCGATCTGGATCGGCGGCGCCTATGATCCGGAATTGAAGCTTGTCTATTACGGGACGGGGCAGCCCAATCCGCAATGGTCGGGCAAGGGGCGGCCTGGCGACAATCTCTATTCCGATTGCATCGTCGCTCTGGATATCGATACCGGCAAGCTGAAATGGTATTTCCAGAATACGCCGCACGACACGCACGACTATGACTCGACGGAGATCATCGTCCTTGCGGACATGACCTTCAAAGGCAAGCCGCGGAAGGTAGCGCTGCAGACCAACCGCAACGGCTTTTATTACATTCTCGATCGCACCAATGGGGAATTTCTCCAGGCGACGCCGTTTGTCAGCCGCGTGGACTGGGGTACGGTGGATCCGAAGACCGGCAAGGGATTGCCCGATCCGGCGCATGAACCCACCGTGAAGGGCACCATTACCTGTCCCTCCACCGCAGGCGCCACCAACTGGCCTTCGCCGGCTTACAACCCCGCTACCGGCCTTTTTTACGTCACGACGACGGAAGGTTGTGGCGTCAACACGCTGGCAAGCTCGGCGCCGGACTCCGAAACCAGCTACCTGGAAAGTCCGCGGGACAAGGAGAGCTGGCAGCTTTACACCCGGGCGATTGACGCCAAGACCGGCGGCATCAAGTGGGACTACAAGCAGGTCCGCTCCAATCACTATGGCCCCGGCCTGCTGACCACTGAGGGTGGAATCGTCTTTTCGCCGGAACAGTTCGGCCAGGTCTCGGTGCTGGATGCCAAAACCGGGCGGTCGTTGTGGCACTACAATACGGGTGACCTGATCACCGCGAGCCCGCTCACCTACAGCGTGGAGGGCCATCAGTATCTGGCTATCGCGTCCGGCACCAACATCTTCACCTTTGGCCTGCCGGACCGCGTCACCGCAGCGGAGAAGAAGCCATGAAGCGGCGTCTGACCAAAGCTCTTCTGATCGGTCTTGTTCTTCCTCTGGCTATCCTGCCGGCCCAGGCACAGCGCCGCGCCGAGCCAGCCGGGCCGCCTAATCCTTTCGCGGGAAATAGCCAGGCGATCACGCAGGGAGAGCTGATTTACAATCAGAGTTGCACCTCCTGCCATGGCCCCAATGGCGGCGCGGGCGAGATCGGGCCGGAGATCATCCATAACTTGTCGGTGCCGTTGCGGGGCGAGCTGAGCGACAACCAGATCCTGGACGTGATCCGCAATGGCACGCCAGGCACCCCTATGCCGGCCTGGAAGGGCAAAATCGCGGACGACGATATTCTCAAGATCGGCGCCTTCCTGCACTCCTTGCGCGGAACGGCGATCGACAATCCGCTTCCCGGCAATGTCGCCCATGGCGAGGAAATCTTTTGGGGCAAAGGCCAATGCGGCTCCTGCCATATGTTGGGCGGCCGCGGCGGTTTGCGGGGACCGGACCTCACCAATATCGCTGCCGAGCGCAAGTCCAATCTGATCATCGACGCGCTGACCAAACCCAATCACCGCGTCTATGGCGATGGCGGCGTGCATCTGCGCGCACTGCCGGCCATGGACACCTACGATGCAGTCCATGTCACACTGACCAATGGACGGGTGCTGGATGGGATGCTCCTCAACCAGGACAGCTATTCGCTGCAGCTGATGGGCGACGACAATCAGCTTCACCTGCTGGACCGCTCGCAGGTCAAGGCGGTTGCGAGCAAGCCGCCGCTGATGCCGACCGACTATGACAAGCGTCTGACCAAGGAGGAGTTTGCCGACCTGATGGCGTTCCTGACGCGCCAAGGGCGCAAGGCGCCGGCCGCCGCAGCGGCGCCGCGGATTGCGGATCCAGACTGACGAGGACAATCAAACAACAACAATCTTAAAAATAGGGGACAAACATGCTTGCGAATTCCAAATCCAGCGTTTCAGTGATCGCCTTGCTCGCCGGCTTATCGAGCTCGCCAGTCTGGGCGCAAAATGCAACTCCCGGGACGGAAACGGTGATCGTCACGGGCTCGCGCGTCATTTCGAATATCGCCAATTCTCCTACGCCTCTGACGACCCTCACGAGCAGCGATCTGGAACAGATGACACCGACATCGGTTTCGGATGCCTTGATCAAGATGCCGGTATTTTCGGGCTCCTCGTTCCCGCGCCAAGCATACCAGAATCTGACCATCCTCAACCTGCGCAATTTCGGTCCGAACCGGACCCTGGTGTTGATGGATGGCCACCGCGTAACCCCCTCGCTGCAGGATGGCACGGTCGGCATCGAAACCCTGCCCATGACGCTGATGACGCGGACGGACGTGGTCACTGGCGGTGCGTCCGCCGTCTACGGCTCCGACGCGGTCACTGGCGTGGTCAATTTTATTCTGGACAAGGCTTTCACCGGCGTGAAGCTGGATTTCAACGGCGGCATCTCCACCTATGGCGATGGCGCGAGCTTCAAGATTGACGCGGCGGCGGGCACCAGCCTGTTTGGCGGACGCGGACACATCGAAGTCGCATTGAGCAGCCGCAAACGCGACATGGTCTATGATGCTGCCCGTCCCTTTGGCTGGCAGCCCTGGGTGCAAACGGGCTCAGGCACGACTGCCAACCCTTATGTGGACACTGAATTTGCGCAGCGCCCCACCGCCCCGTTCGGCGGCGTGGTTACCGCTTGCGGCGGCTGCGCGGCCACAGGCTTCAATTTTTACACGCCCGGCGTGCTCTCGCCCTACAACCCCGGAAGGCTGACAGGAACGAGCAATGTCACGGCGGCCGGTGATGGCGGCTGGAACAAATACGGCAGCGCGCTGAACGGAGTACATGTCAACACCGCCTTTGGCCGGTTCAGCTACGACCTGGACGACAACACCACCTTCTATATCAATGCAACGGCGAGCGAGGCGGCCAATCGCACCTCCTATTTCCCCATCAAGATCGGACCGGTGACGTTCGGCGGTCTGTACTATCGGAACAATCCGTTTCTTCCGGCGGCGACCCAGGCCCTGTTGGGCAATAACGGGACGAACCCGCCCTTCTTCGTGCCCAGCACGGGCGCCCAGGGCAACAATGGCGGTTCCAATGTCACCAACACCTTTGTCATGGGCAAGTTTCTGGATGGTGGACCGTCGCAGGAGCAGGGGGGGACAGGCGTTGACCGGCTGCTTTCGGTTGCGACCGGCCTGGACGGCAAATGGGGATCGTACAACTGGACTCTGTACTACTCGCATGGCCAAGCCCGGCAGAATCAGGTCGTCACGGCCAACCAGGACTATCAGCATCTCTACGCGGCTCAGGATGCCGTCCTCGCGCCGCCTGGCACGGGCCCGGGCGGTGTAACATCCAACGTCAGCAATTCGACGATCCAGTGCTATGCCGCGACGCAAGCGGCGACAGCGGCAGCCTACAAGAATTGCGTGCCGCTGAATCCGTTCGGCCCGGGCCCGCTGTCCCTAGCCTCATTCAACTGGATAAACGCCAATACCGGCACCTATACGACGAACACAATGGACAATGTCGAAGCCAGCATCACCGGCAGCCCGTTCGACACCTGGGCCGGCCCCGTCACTGTGGCGCTGTCTGGCGAGGCGCGTTTCATGTCTTTGGATATCCTGGCCCTGGGCGAAAACAGAAGCGGGCTGGTGGATTGCACGGGCCTGCGCATTTGCGATCCGACCGCGCTGCGCTGGCTGTCCGGCGGACAGTCAATGTCCGCCTCCAATGAGGTGGAAGAAGGGGCTGTTGAAGCCAACATCCCCTTGCTGAAAGATTCTCCGGTGGGCGACAGCCTGAATATTGACGTGGCCGGCCGCTACACCAACTACAGCACCTCGGGCGGGGTTGAGACCTGGAAGATCGGTCTCAACTACGGGGTCAACGATCTGCTGCGTTTCCGCAGCACCTGGTCCGTGGATATTCGCGCCCCGAATCTCTACGACCTGTTCCAGCCGACGACCACCTCCTCGGGATCGGGTTATTTCGACATTCACACCTCCACCCAGAACAATACGCAGGTCGTCACGGGCGGTAACCCCAATCTCCAGCCGGAAATTGCGCGCACCTTCACCGCCGGTATGGTGCTGACGCCCGATTTCTTCCCGGGCTTCACGACGTCCCTCGACTACTACCAAGTGCGTTTGCATAACGCGGTTGGCCAGATTTCCGGCACCAACGTATCCATCCAGAACCTCTGCAACGGCTCCGGCGGCACCTCGCCCTATTGCGCCCTGTATGTGCGGCCGCTGCCCTTCAGCGATACGTCTCCGGCGAACTATCCCACAAGGGTGTTCTCGAACACCCAGAACACCGCCCTTGTGGAGATCCAGGGCTTTGACCTGGAAGCGAACTATGCCTTCGAGGTGCTGGGAGGGAATTGGAATGCACGCGTGCTGGCGAACTACCAACCGGTGAACCAGAACCAGGCCTATCCAGGTGCGCCGTTCACCTTTACGTCAGTCCCACCCAATGGTGATTTGATCGCGAAGACCCATATCAATACGTCCTTGTCATACACGCTGGACAAATGGACCTTCGCGGTGCAGGACCGCTGGCTTGGCAAATACAGCAAGGTCACGACAGCGGGCGTGCCGCAAGTCTATGTGGACCCGTGGATCCGCGCGAAGAACTATGTCGACGTCGATATCGAGCGGGACTTTGAGGCGGGCGGTTTCGACACGACCGCCTACTTCAATGTTCAGAATTTCTTCAACGCCAAGGGTCAGGTCTATGAAAATAGTGCGGTGCAGGGCATCCACTATCCGATCCCGGCCGAAGAAGACATCATGGGCCGTTACTTCACGATCGGTATAAAGGCCCGCCTGTAAGCCAACTTTTCGGGTTTGATGGCGCGAGGTGGCACCCAGTTTGCCGGGTGTCACCTCGGGCGGCCTGCAATACGCCTGATGGTATCGACTACAAGCTGCCCGATAGCGGATGGCAACATCGCCATACCTGGAGAACCGCATCACTGGGTTCTTGCAAGACCATTATTGCGCGAGTCCGGTATTCTCCATGCTGATACGCTGATAGGACCCCATCGCCAGGCGCACCGAGGGACCTGACGGCGTATCCGCCGTGGTTTCATGCCAGGTATTGGGCGGGACATACATCACATCGCCCTCGGTGGCATGATATTCGCCGTAATTCTCGAACCGTGCGGATGTCTGCCCCACCTGGATGATCCACCATTCGACGGCGCCGGAATGCAGATGGCCAAATGGCACCGACGTGTCGAAGGTTGCGCCCGGTTTGATGGGTTTGCCGCTGCCGGTATTGAGGCTGCCGCCGCCGCACTTGTTGTCGGCGGGATTGACATAACCCAGAGCCGGATTGGCGAACAGATGATCGTCCTGCACCGCCACATGCACCTTGCAGGTGGCGATGGCTTCCAAGGTGTTGAAATAAAGCTGGTTGGGCGGGTTGTAGGGCGGTGGCCGGTGGGCGAAGGACACTTTGACGATGCTGTTGCCGGCACTGGGCCGCGGCTTTGGATCGGCAGCAGGATATAGGGTGGAATAGCCCCGCACATTGACCTCGACCCACAACGCGTTCTGGTCGCCCGTGACCTCCGCGGAATAGAGCGTGTCCTTCATGATGTGGATGATGCCGCTCTTTGTGGCGGTCACCGGCTGCTGGCCTTCCACATTGAAACGAAGATTGCCGGCGATAATCACGAACACGGTGGGGCTGTCGGGATGCATGCGGGGTGTGATCGTGGTCCCGGGCGCGCCGGAATTGTAGGTGACGTTCTGCTCGTCATCGAGAATGATCTGCTGTGACCAGTTGTTTCGAGCCCCATGCATCCGCTTCAGCTCTGACAACCGCCAGATAGGGCGGTTGGGCGCTTTGTAGGCGCTGGCGCCACCCGCTATCTTGTCCACCCACCAATATTCCGGCGCGGGCCCACGCAGCCCACGCGGCTGCGCGTCATCCTGCGCGAGAACCGGCATGGTAGACGAGAGCAGCAGGATGGCGGCGAAGCTCTTTTGGATCATTTCCACGATTTACGTCCCCGATAAATCGACATTCCCAAATGACCATAGCATGGCGGTCGGCAAAGCTTTGGAGCGCGCCGTGAAAAGCAAGCAGCTTCGCCGCATGAAGAAGGAAGGAAAGTGAACCTACGTTGGGTGACCTATCCGGTGTGTTATCCGGGGGCCGTGCCAAAAAAACCAGAATATCCGTGGGAAAAGAAACGGGTTTGGCGGACAGAGAGGGATTCGAACCCTCGAACGGCTTTCACCGTTACACACTTTCCAGGCGTGCGCCTTCAACCACTCGGCCACCTGTCCTGCCAGGGAGAAGGGGAAATACACGGCCCCGCCTGACCCTGCAAGGTTCCTGAAAACTATTTTCAATCAACAGGATAGAGGGCCAAAATACGGATCGATTCAAGCTGTTTGGGGCCCCTGCGCGCGATCCCGGTAGATCATCCAGAGGTTGCGCAGATAAATCGGCAGCGGCAGGCCCTGGCCCAATACCAAGGGCCAGGCCTGCAAATGAACCGCATATAGGAACAGGGTCAGGCCGCCGATCAGACTGCAATACCAGAAGGCGATGGGAATGACGCTGTGGCCTTGCTTTTCGCTGGACAGCCACTGGACCAGCATGCGGATGGCGAACACACCCTGGCCGGCAAAGCCGATCACTGTCCACAGCGTGTCGTAGGGATTGGCCATGGCGTTGAGATAGAGATGGGTGAGAAAGCTCATCTACAGCTCCTCGATCTTGCTGGGGCCGCGATGACGCCGCTGCAGCCAGCGCACACCCAGAAGATCCTGCACACTCACCAGAAGGCGGCCGAAATTCGTGTATTTGGATGCGCCCTTAAGGCGCGGGCGGTGGTTGACCGGTACATAAGCGACCTTGCCGCCCTCCCGCTGCATCAGCGCGATCAGGAAGCGGTGCATGTGATCGAAATAGGGCAGGCCCAGGAACATGTCGCGATGAAAGGCCTTCAGGCCGCAGCCCGTGTCGCTGGCGCCGTCGCCGAGCAGGGCATTGCGAAAACCATTGCCGAGCCGTGAGGCAAGCCGGCGGCTGGTCTTGTCCTGCCGCTTGACGCGCACGCCTGACACCATGGGCAGGCTGGGATCGGACCGCAGCAGGACCAGCAGCCGGGGAATGTCTGCCGGATCGTTCTGGCCGTCGCCGTCCAGGGTGACGATGATGCCGCCCCTGGCGGCCATCACGCCGGTGCGGATGCTGCGGCTCTGGCCAAGATTGCGGGCATGGCGCAGCACTCGGAGGGCGGGAATCTCCGCTTTCAGCCCCTGCAATTCTGCGGCCGTCGCATCGGTCGAGCCGTCATCCACAAAGATGATCTCATGGGCTTCGGTCTTCAGGGCGGCCGCAATCTCCCGGGCCAGGGGGCCGACATTGCCGGCCTCGTCCTTGACCGGCACGACCACGGAAACGGCTATGCCGCCTGTCATTTCTGCTCCAGCCCTATTGCAATTATGGCCCGCAACCCGCCCCCCAACTTGGGACCGGGCCTTATACAAGCCCGGCTCTTTGCAACATAGGGGCGGGACCGACATAGTTCCCCGCCATGGCCGACTCGCAAGCTGCGGAAAAACAAGCGCAAACCGCGCCCTCTCCTGCTCCGGCATCGGCGCCGGTGGAACCCGGCGCGCCGCCCCGCTGGCTGGCCTGGGCGGCACGCCGCCCCTTGCCGCTGCTCGCCCTGCTGGGCCTGCTGCTGTGGCTGCCCGGTATCCTCTCCCTGCCGCCGCTCGACCGCGATGAAAGCCGCTTCGCCCAGTCCTCCCGCCAGATGGTGGAGACCGGCAATTGGGTGGATATCCGCCTCGGCCATGTCCCCCGCTACAAGAAGCCTGTCGGCATCTATTGGCTGCAGGCTGCGGCCACGTCGATCGCGGGCGGCGGCCGGGACGACCAGATCTGGACCTACCGCCTGCCGTCACTCTTCGGCGCCATCGCCGCAAGCTGGCTGACCGTGTGGGTGGCGCTGGCCGTGACGGGGGCAGAGGCCGCCTTTCTTGCCGGGCTGCTGATGCTGGGTTCGGTGTTGCTGACGGCGGAAGCCAGCATCGCCACCACCGATGCGGTGCTGCTGGCCTGTGCGCTGGGCGTGCAAGGCGTGCTGCTCCGGCTTT
>Ga0310811_10001030_pt1 | contig 35933 bp, 34 predicted proteins | sample YCmetagenome_FD_207642 | JGI IMG/M metagenome (GOLD analysis project Ga0310811, IMG submission 207642) | Soil microbial communities from experimental microcosm in Duke University, North Carolina, United States - YC | ecosystem: Engineered > Artificial ecosystem > Soil microcosm > Unclassified ... | reverse complement strand
TGAAGGTGCACGTGCAGGTCGGCGCGTTCGATCCGCGTGACCCGCTGCTCGTCGATGCGTGGGGGCTGCTCGCCGACGCCGCCGTCCCGGTCGTCGTGCACTGCGGCCACGGGCCCCTGCGCGGTGACTTCACCGGGCTGGACGTGTTCGGCGAGGTGATAACCGCGCACCCGGGTCTGGTCGCGGTACTGGCCCACGCCGGGATGCCCGAGTACGAGCAGGCGCTCAAGCTCGCCGCCGCCCACGACCACGTCTACCTCGACACGACGATGGTCGGCACCCCGTTCACCGAGCGGCTGGTGGGTGCGCTGCCGCCGGACTGGTCCGCACGGCTGGTCGATCTGAAGGACCGTGTGGTGCTGGGCACGGACTTCCCCCAGCTGCCCTATCCCTACGCCGAGCAGCTGCGGGCGATCCACGGCTGGGCGGCCGCCGACGACCGGCTCGGAGCGGATCTGCTGCGGCGGGTGCTGCACGACACACCCGCCCGGCTACTCGGCCTGCTCTGAGGCGGAACTGGGAAGATACTGCCCGCCGCCTGCGTTACTCTAGGTGTGTAGTCAACCAACACCGGTTGTCCACGACATGGGGGTGAACGGTTTCGACTTTGGTCGTCGATCAAGGGGAAGCGTGCCGAGGAAGGCGACGATGCACTCGTTAACCACACGCGTCGCAAACCAATTAAGCGCCAACCAACAGGTTAAGCGCGACGCTTTCGCCCTCGCCGCCTGAGCGAGGACTAGCGTCTGTCGGCCCGGGGGCGTCCCTGCTCCGGAGTCCGGCACCAGTTAAGGGACTCACCGTCCATCCCGGTCGCGGGGTTGGACGGGACATCAAACAGCGACTGGGATCGTCACACCGGCTCGTCCGCATGACCGGTGGATCCGAGTAGAGGCAACGCGGACTGCGCACGGAGAAGCCCTTGTGAAGCGCTGAAGGACCCGGGTTCGATTCCCGGCACCTCCACTCTGGGACGCCCCTGCCCGCGGATAGCGCGGGCGGGGGCGTTTCGGATTTCGTTGGGGGGCCGAGCCCCCCAAACCCCCCACGGTGCGGTATCTCGCCTACCGGCATCGGCACCTCGCCTGGCCTCGGCTTCGCCTTCGGCACCTCGCCTGGCCTCGGCTTCGCCTTCGGCACCTCGCCTGGCCTCGGCTTCGCCTTCGGCACCTCGCCTGGCCTCGGCTTCGCCTTCGGCACCTCGCCTGGCCTCGCTTCGCCTCGGACCTCGCCTCGCCTCACCTCGCCTCGGCTTCGCCTTCGGCACCTCGCCTTGCCTTGTCTTGCCTGGCCTTGCCTCGCCTCACTCCTCGTCTCGTCGTTCGAGTCAGCGGGTTCGCGGAGCTGCTTCAGCGGGTGATCCGCGTTCAGGTGTTCCTGCGGACGTGGGATGTCCGTTTGCGCACCCGAACCTGGATCATGAGGCTCCGGGCCTGGCGACTCCTGCCCCCGACGCGGCGAGACTGGGTGCCGCATCCGGCCCTCGCTGGTCGCTCACCGTCGCTGGTTGGACCTGTTCGAGGCGGGCGGGAATAAGTGTCGGGGTGGTGTGGGTAGATCTGTACATGACGGACTCTCGGCGGATGCTCCTGGTGCACGCCCATCCCGACGACGAGGCGATACCGACCGGAGCCACGATGGCGCGGTACGCCGCTCAGGGAGTGCAGGTCTGCCTGGTCACGTGTACCCAGGGTGAGCACGGCGAAGTGGTGACCGAGGAGCTGGCCTGGCTGCGTGAGGCCGGCCCGGAGGCGCTGGGCAAGCACCGCGAGGGGGAGCTGGCGGCCGCGCTGGTGGAGCTGGGGGTCAGCCGCCACGAGTGGCTCGGCGGTGCGGGCCGGTGGTGGGACAGCGGCATGGCCGGGACGGACGAGAACTCCGACCCGCGCGCATTCGCCGGGGCCGATCTCGACGATGCCGTCCGCGAGATGGTGGCCATCATGCGCCGCGAGCGGCCGCACGTGGTGATCAGCGACAACGACAGGGGAAGCTACGGCCACCCGGACCACGTCCAGGCCTACCGCGTGACCGCCGCCGCGCTGGAGAGGGTCGCCGATCCCGGTTACGCCCGCGAACTGGGTGAGCCGTGGGAGGTGGCAAAGGTGTACTGGTCGGCCGTGCCCCGCTCCACTATCCAGCGTCTGGTGGACCAGGGGCTGTGGCCCATCGAGTCGGAGATGCCGGGCATCCCCGACGCCGAGGTCACCACGCAGATCGACGGTCGGGAGCACCACGCCGCGAAGGTGGCCGCGTTGGGCGCCCACCGCAGTCAGGTCAACCTGGAGGAGGGCATGTTCGCCTTCGCGGTCCGCTCCCCGGAGTTCGCTCTCGAACACTTCCAGCTGGTTCGCGGCCGGCGTGGGCCCGGCACGGCCGGCGATTTCGGCTGGGAAGACGACCTCTTCGCGGGTCTGGGCCAGAGCTGACCGGGAGATGACCGAGGAGTCCTGCGCGCCGGGGTCGATCGCCGACGCGTCCCGTCCGCCCATGCCCGAACCGGTCCCCGCGATCGGTGGGCGTCCGCCACGCCTACCCGGTGAGATCTGGGTCCTGGTCGTCACCGCGTTCCTGGTCGCCATCGGGTACGGGCTGGTGTCCCCGGCCCTTCCCTCCTTCGCCCGTACCTTCGGCGTCGGGATCAGCGCCGCCTCGGCCGTGGTGAGCGCGTTCGCGGTGTTCCGGTTGGGCTTCGCCCCGGTGAGCGGAAGGCTCGTGAACGCCTTCGGGGAACGCCGGGTCTTCATCGTCGGCTTGCTGGTGGTGGCCGGATCGACCGGGGCCTGCGCGGTCGCACACTCCTACTGGCAGCTGCTGACCTTCCGTGCGGTCGGCGGGATCGGGTCGACGATGTTCACCGTGTCGGCCCTGTCGCTGCTGGTCAAGCTCTCACCGCCGGCGCAAAGGGGCCGCGCATCGGGGTTGTGGGGCACCGGGTTCCTGCTGGGCAGCATCACGGGTCCGCTGTTCGGTGGTGGCCTCGTCGCGGTGAGCCTGCGGGCACCGTTTGTGGTCTACGCGCTGGTGCTGGTCGTCACAGCGGTGGTCGGCGCGCTGTTCCTACGACGCTCCACGCTCTCGCCGGTGCTCGTGGATGACGGTCTGCCGGACCTGACGCTGCGCGCGGCGCTGCGGATCCGGGCCTACCGGGCGGCGCTCGTCGGCAACTTCTCGAACGGCTGGCTGAACTACGGGGTGCGGGTGGCGCTGGTGCCGCTCTTCGTGGTTGAGGTCCTGGGTCAGAAGCCGAGCTGGGCCGGCATCGCCCTGACGGTGTTCGCGGCGGGCAACGCCACGACGCTGCTGCTCTCCGGGCGTTGGGCCGACCGGCGTGGGCGGCGACCTCCGATCCTGCTCGGGCTGCTGATCTCGGCCTTGGCCACCGGCAGCCTGGGGTGGATCACCTCGTTGCCGCTGTTCCTTGCGGTGTCCCTGCTCGGCGGACTCGGCGGGGGACTGGTCAATCCGCCGCTGAACGCGGTGGTCGCCGATGTGATCGGCGGCCGGGGCCGGGGCGGACCCGTGCTGGCCGGGTTCCAGATGGTCGCCGACCTCGGCACGATCATCGGGCCGGTACTCGCGGGTCTGATCGCCCAGGGGAGCTCCTACGGGATCGCGTTCGGGGTCAGCGGTGTGATCGCGCTCCTGGCGCTCGGCGTCTGGTCACGGTCACCGGAGACTCTGCGGTCTCCGGCGCCTGCGGGGTCCCAGGGGACTCCACGGGAGCAGGTGACGGCGCGAGATCAGGGACAGGCCGGAAGCGACCCGGGCCGCGGCGAATCCGGGGTCCGGTTCTAGGCTTTCGACGTGACTCCCCGTCGATTGGATCTGATCGGGACACTGGCGCGGCTCGGGCTCGCCGCAGTCTTCCTGGTCTCGGGTTACATCAAGGCCTCCGACCTGGATCAGACCTATGTGGCGGTCAACGCCTATCAGGTGCTGCCGAAACCCGCCGTCGAGGTGGTCGCCGTCGTGCTGCCCTGGTTCGAACTGGCGGTCGGTGTCCTGCTGCTGGTCGGAGTCGGCACCCGGATCATCGCGGTGATCTCGGCGCTGATGCTGCTCATGTTCATGGCCGGCGTCGCCCAGGCGTGGGCCAGGGGCCTGTCCATCGACTGTGGCTGTTTCGGCGGTGGCGGCGACGTCGCGGCGGACAAGACCAGCTACGGTACGGAGTTGTTACGCGACACAGGGTTCATGATCCTGGCGGTCTGGCTGATCGTCAGGCCGACGACCCTGTGGTCGCTGGACGGGTGGCTTGGCCGCAGCGATGCCGGTGCGGACCTTTCCGGAGAAGGAGTGCGGACGTGACGAACGCGGGCGGCAACCGCAAGGCTCTCTACATCGTCGGCGGCGTGTTGCTGGTCGTGGTGCTCGCGGCGGTCTCATACGTCTTCTTCCAGAAGTCCCCGACGGCGTCGAGCTCGTCGGCCACCTACACCACCCAGGTGAAGGGGGCAGTGGTCACCGCGGGCAAGGCCGCGCCGGCGACCGTCGACATCTACGAGGACTTCCTGTGCCCGATCTGCGGCCGGTTCGAGTCCAAGAACGGCGCCGACATCCGCCAGGCGATCGCCGACGGCAAGATCCAGGTCCGTTACCACCCGGTTGCGATCCTCAACCGCGCGACGAACCCGACCGGATACTCCACCCGGGCCGCCAACGCCGCGATCTGTGCCGCCGACGCCGGAAAGTACGCCGGGTACCACGACAAGCTGTTCGCCGAGCAGCCCGAGGAGAACTCGGCCGGGCTGACCGACCAGGAACTGGTCGCCAAGGGCACCGAGCTCGGGCTCACCGGGAGCTTCTCGTCCTGTGTCACCGGCCACAAGCACAGCGCGGCCGTCGACGCGGCCACCGCGGCCGCCGCGAAGGACACCTCCCTCCGGGCCGAGGGCAAGGGATTCGGCACCCCGACTGTGCTGGTCAACGGCAAGCGGGTGGACTGGAGTGACAGCGACTGGCTGACGGCGGTCACGAAGTAGGACCGATCGCCGACCCGACGAGGGGTGCCCCCGGTTCCCGGGGCCCGGAAGCGGTCAGGTAGGTTATCCGGTACTGGGGCTGTGGCGCAGCTGGTAGCGCATTTGACTGGCAGTCAAAGGGTCAGGGGTTCGAGTCCCCTCAGCTCCACCAGTAACCACCAGGGCGGACACCGATAAGGCGTCCGCCCTGCTTTATCTCCGTCTCACTTGCCCCGCGTCGCCGCCGCCAGCCCATCCATCCTATGGCGGCCTTCTGCGCGCGCCATGCGTGTGAACTGCCGGCCGGTGCCCGTGTGCACGGGCCTGTCACTTTGCGGTTTGGCGCTATGGATGGTCGGTATCCCGCTCGCGCGTCCTCAGGCGGATACAGCAGGAAAGCGAAGATGGAGGTGCCGAGCAGGCGCTGGGATCCGCTACAGCGCGAGACTGCTGTCCGGCACCCAGTCGCCGTGGAAACCGGACGGGACCCGGGTCGGCAGGTGCACCCGCGCCACCGGCGGGGCGGCGAAGTCCGCGCCGTCCAATAGCACCAGCTCGCTGTGTCCGGTGCCGGCGTCGTGCACCAGGGTGAATACGTACTCCGCCCCTTCAAGCGAGCCGGTGCCGGGGCGGGTGACCGGGATGGGCTCGGAGCCGGTCCGTCCGGGACCGTGGTCGTGCACCACCGCCGACCCGGCAGTCAGATCATGCCGGTAGGTGTAGCGGCCGTACTGCCAGCCGGGGTCGAGCGACGCACTGTAGGCGAAGCGGTTCGGGCGGGCGGTGAGCTCGGCGGCCACCCGGGGGAAGTCCTGCGGCCGGGAGTCGATCTCTTCCTCGCGGACGGTGCGGCGCTGCGGGTCGACGGTCCAGCGGACGTAGGTCGATAGGTTGTCCGGTCCGGTGGCGCCACGCTCGAACAGTCGGGGGTAGCGGCACACGTCGATCACCACGCTGCCGTCCGGCGCGTCGTAGGAGTTGACCACGTGGAAGGCGTAGCAGGGCTCCACGTCGACCCAGACCACGTCGGACGCCTCGCCCTCCCGGGGCAGGAACCCGAGCCGGGCTCCGTAGTCGGGATTGAACGCGAACGGAAACCGCTGCCCCGCCATTGCCAGCTCGAAGTCCACGCACACCGACAGGTCCAGGACCACTGCGTAGCGGCCGGTCAGCGCCATGTCGTGGATGTTCGGCATGCCCGGCACCGGGACGTCGACAACCTTGCGGACCCGGCCGTCCACGCCGATCACCACGTACTGCACGTACCCGGCCTGGTTCGGCCACCAGTAGCAGACCGCGTGGAGCTCGCCGGTCGCCGGATCGCGCTTGGGGTGCGCGGTGAACCCGCCGGGCAGGGTGCCGGCGAAGTCGCCCCGGCAGACGCTGCCCAGCTCGTAGTCCAGCACCACCGGCGGCACCCCGGACTCGGTCAGCGCCAGCGTCTGCCCGGCGTGCCCGATGACGTGGGTGTTCGCCGAGAACGCCCGGTCGGCGTTGGGCCCGGGCAGCGGCCGTTCGCCCAGCGCGGCGCAGACCTCCGGGCCGCGTACCCAGCGCGCCCGGTACCACTCGGCCCGCCCGCCGGCCAGCCGCACGCCGTGCACCATGCCCTCGCCGAGGAAGTAGTGCGCGAAGTCGTCGGTCAGCCCGTTCACCGGGTTCGGGCCGTTGCGCAGCAGCCGTCCCTCGAACTCCGCCGGGATCGTGCCCTCGACCCGCAGGTCGAAGGCGGTGACCTCCTCGGTGATCGGGGCGCACAGTCCCTCGAACCACTGCTCGCGAGTTGTCGTAGCGGGGTTCCGGGTCACAGGTCTGGACCCAGACGGTCGAGGACCCGCTGGTGGAAGTGGTGCGCGGCGATCTCGTTGCGGCCGAACACGAAGGTTTCGTTGCCCCGGGACCTGATGCCGGCCTGGATCGAGGACACCGCGTGCAGGTCTTCGGTGGTCAGCACGTGTTCGATCAGGTTGGCCTGTTCGGCCAGCGCGTCCGGCTTCTCCCGCATCTGGGCCTGGTTGTGCGCGTAGACGTTCTGGATCGCGTACGAGGTCTCCGGGGTACGGCCGGGGAACATCTGGAAGATCTCGTAGTGGTCACACAGAAGCACCATGATCGTGTTCGGGAAGATGTTGTAGACGACGGTCAGGCCCCAGTCGTCGAACGCCGTCCACTGCTCGCGCGGGATGTCCTTGCACTTGTCCAGTGAGTACCCGGGGAACACCATCCGCTGGTGGTCGCCGAGCGGCTCCTGCAGGTTGGCGAAGTAGGTCATGATCGGCGCGAGGGTCTTCTTGTGCAGCGTGCGCAGGTGGTAGTTCTCGGTGAACGTCTCCACCACGAGCTTCCAGTTCGCGTCCACCCGGTGGGTCCGCGTGTCCACGTGCACGCACTCGTCCAGCCGCCAGCCGGCGAGATCCGGGCCCAGCGGGCCGAGCAGCTCGTCCAAGTCGATCGGGCCGGCATCCGCGTCCGGCACCACCCAGATCAGCCCGTGCCGTTCGGTCACCGGGAGCGGCACCAGGCCGCGCTTCTGCGAGTCCATCCCCTCGAAGGCCTCGTCGGCGCCGGCCAGGTTGCAGAGCCGGCCGGCGCCGTCGTAGACCCATCCGTGATAGGGGCACACAAAGCGTTTCGAGGTGGCGTGCGAGTCCTCGACCACCTTGGCGCCGCGGTGCCGGCAGACGTTGAGGAACGCGCGCGCGGCGCCGTCGGCGTCCCGGCTGACGATCACCGGGACGCCCGCCAGGTCGATCGACTTGTGATCCCCCGGCCGGGCCAGCTCGCAGCTCATCCCAGCGACCAGCGCGGACCGGCGGAACAGCTGCTCGACCTCCCGCCGCTGCCGCTCCGCCGAGGTGTAGACATCGACCGGCAGCTCGAACACGGTCTCGGAGTAGTCGCCGAGGCGGTTCTCCATGTACTGCAGTGCCTCATCGGTGAGTTGCAGCTCGAGTGCGCGGTCCACGGGCCCTCCCTTGGAGGAATAACTACGTTATGGGATAACATAACTAAGTGATAAGTGACCGTCAACAGGTCGGACAGGCCCGGACCACCCGTGCGGAACTGCTGGAAGCCGGCTTCCAGCTGCTACGCACGGAGGGCCCGTCCGCACTGCGGGTCCGGCGGGTCGCCGAGCAGGCGAATTGCTCGACGATGGGCGTCTACACCTGGTTCGGCGATAAGGACGGCCTGGTCGAGGCGCTTTGGCTGGACTGTTTCCGGCGGTTCGGGGAGGCCCTGAACGCCCCGGCGCGGACGGCCGGAGGCCTGGACCGAATCCGCGAGCTGATGGAGACCTACCGGCGGTGGGCGCTCGACAACCCGATCGACTACCAGCTCATGTTCGGCCGCTCCGCTCCGGAGTACGCCCCCACCCCGGCTGCCCGGGAACAGGCGAGCACCACGTTCACCGTGCTGCTGCACGCGATGGCCGAGGCGCAGGCCGTCGGGATGATCAGGGACGGGGATGTGCACGAGATGGCCATCCAGCTGTGGGGAGCCGGGCACGGCCTGATCGAGGTCGGGATGTCAGACATCTCGCCGGTCGAAGTAGACCTGGACCGGGTCTACCGCGAGGCGGTCGACGCGATCCTGCTCGGTCTCTCCCCCCGCTGAACCCAGGGGCTCGAACGTGCCCCCGTCAGGACCACCGGTAACCACAGGGCGGACACCGATGAGGCGTCCGCCCTGAGTCATGTCTCACGCAGGCGTATCGGTCCCTTCGCGGTGGAGGCGTCGACCACCTTGCCGCCCTGGGTGATCTCGATCCGGCCGGCCGCCACCAGCCGGCGGGCGGCACGGCGCGCGGGTTCCATGAGTTCGCGCCACGACTGCTCGGACACCGCCCGGGCCGCCTCGGACGGGCAGATCGTCTTCCCGGCCGTGCGCGCGTCGAGCAGCTTCATGATGGTCTTCTCAAGATCGCGCTCGACATCGGGTACCCGGTGCCTCCGGCAGCCGTGCGAGCAGTAGCGGACGTTCTCCCAGTCCCGTGCCCACTTCTTGCGCCAGGTCATGCGGCGTCCGCACGAGGCGCAGTACTTGTCCGGCATGCCCCACGGGTACCCACTCACCGCCCCGGTCTGCGCCCCGCGAACCACGGAGCGGGACGTCGGCTCCGATCGCCGGCATGGAAACGACGGGCGCGCACGGAGGATGCCGGGCAAGCTGGAGGCACTGTGAGCCTGCCGCCCATCGAGTCGATCCTCCGGGGGAGTGCCGCGACAGCGGCGCTGCTGCTGTGCGTGAGTGCCTGCGCCTCCGGGGATGTGGCTCCCCGGCCGGCCGCGGCCGTGGGGACGCCCACGGCACCTGCCCCGGCCGTGCCGGCTCCGGCCGCGCCGGTTCCGGACCCGTGCGCGGCACCGGTGGTGTGCACGACCGAGGACTCCGCGGCCCAGCTGAGGATCACCAGACCCGGTGTCTATGACGGCCGGGGCCACCGGGTCCCGAGCATCCTGATCACGGCGGCGGGGGTGACCGTGCGCAACTTCGTGGTCAGCGGCGGCACGCAGACGGGCATCTGGTCGCAGGGCGCGGGCAACACGATCGCCGACAACGACATCTCGAACATCGGTTACGGCCACGACGACATCGACGCCATCAGGTGGTTCGGCGACGGCACCCGGATCCTGCGCAACACGATCCACGACCTGGTCCGGGGCGCGATACGCGACGCCCATCCCGACTGCGCGCAGACCTACGCGAACTCCCTCCCGGGCAGCTCCCACGTGCTGATCGAGGGCAACCGGTGTCTCGGCCTGGACTACCACCAGTGCTTCATGGCCGAGGGGCCGCGCAGCACCGACGGGGGTGGCGGTGGTGGTGGGGTGTCGCGCGACTGGCGCATCGAGGACAACCTGTGCGAGGGCACGTCGAACCAGGCCATCGCGCTGAGGGACATCCACGATGTGGCGATCGTGGACAACACCTTCGCCGGCCGGAACACCAAGGCGATCCAGCGCACCGACGGCACCTCCGGCCTCACGACCGGCGGGAACGTCCTCGGCCCGCACGTCGGCAGGTTGATCGGGGACTGACGTCGTCTCTGTGGTGCCGCACGGACGGGATCAGAACAGGTTGCGGATGCTGCCGTGCTCGACCATGGCGAATCCCGTTCGACCGTCGCCGGTGACCACCGGCAGGAACTCGTCGTAGGCACTCATGGTCGGGCCGTGCCGGACCCAGCCCATCGGTACCCAGAACCCGCCGGCGCGCGGTTGTGCGGTCAGCTCGATATCGCCGTCGGCGGCGGTGAGCCGCGCGGAGTGCAGCAGCCCGCTGGCGTCGCGGGTGACCTCGATCCCGGCCACCGGGTTCGCGTTCCCGTCCGCATCGAGGCGGTATCCCTCGGTGCGGTCGCTCCCGTCGGTGCCGTGGAAACGCATGGCGGTCAGCGAGTGGTCAGGAAAGACGACCATGAACGCGATGTACTCGGTGATGCTGGAGGACTCGTCGCGGTAGCCCCAGGTCCGGTCGCGGAAGCCGTGACCCTCGAAGGTGACCCGCTCGCCACCGCCGAGCACGAAGTCGCCCCGCACGGCCGCCGCCCGCTGGAAATGCTGCAACGGCTCGCAATCGGGCAGCGGTGGGATCACCGAGTTCCGGGAGTAGTCGGCCACCGCGAAGATCGGCGTGTTGGTCAACGTCCCGGTGAGCTCATCGGACCGGACCCGGATCGTGTCGTCGAGACCGAAGCTGATCGAGTCACTCTCGAAGGTGCCCGGAGCGAGCTCCTCCACGATCTCCACGGCCTTGCCCCTGATGCTGATGCTGAAGCGGGCGCGGCGGCCCTCGGCGTTGGGCGAGGTCGAGACGTGCGCGGCTCCGAAGACCTCCGACGAAGGGTCCCAGAAGGCGAGGTAGGCGTTGTCCTTCCAGGCCGGCCTCCCGTCGGGCACCGGCCCGTGGATGGGTTCGCTCAGCTGCTCCCAGATCGACCAGGTTGCTGTGTCAGTCGACAACGACGACCTCCTTCGGACATCCGATCATCCTCACTCTGCCAGGTCGGCGGCGCGCGCGGTCATCGACAGCCGATCGTCGTGGGAAGTCGGTACACGGGGCAGGATGGGACCGTGACGGGGACAGAGACCGGGATGCCCGGGACCGGCAGGACGCTGACGTCGGAGTGGGTCGCGGAGGAGGCCCGGCGGCTCTCGAACTGGGGTCGGTGGGGCCCGGACGACCAGATCGGCTCCTGGAACCTGGTGACCCAGGAGAAGGTGCTCGCGGCGAGCCGGTGCGTCCGGAGGGGCAGGGTGTTCAGCCTCGCGCTCCCGTTCGGGGCCGGTGGTCCCAACGAGTCGGGACGGCCCGGGCGGGCGAACGCCTCGCTGTTCGTCACCATGAGCGGCACCGACATCGTCGCCGGCGCGCAGGACAAGATCTTCCCGGGCAGCGGCAAGTTCACCGACGACTTCGTGACGATGAGCCTGTCCACTTCCACCCAGTGGGACGGCTTCCCGCACGTGTTCCACAACGGGCGGGGGTACAACGGGGTCGACGCCTCCTCGGTCACCGCCATGGGCGCCCGGCGGAACTCGATCACGCACCTGAAGGACCGGATCGTCACCCGCGCCGTCCTGCTGGACATGCCGAGGTTCGCCCGGTGCGACTGGCTCGAACCGGGTACCGCGATCCAGCCGGAGGACCTCGAGGCGGCGGCCACCGCACAGGGGGTGGAGGTGCTGCCCGGTGACGCGGTGCTGGTGCGCACGGGCCAGCTGGCGCAGGTCCGGGCCCTGGGCTCCTGGGGCGACTACGCCGGCACCGGCCCCGCGCCGGGACTCGGGGCCCGTTGTGGCTCGTGGCTGGCGGAGCACGACGTGGCCGCGGTGGCCACCGACACCTGGGGGCTGGAGGTGCTGCCCTACGAGGTCGACGACACCGTCGCCCCGCTCCACCAGATCATCCTGGTGCACTGCGGGATCTCGATCGGCGAGATGTTCGACCTCGAGGACCTGGCCGCCGACAGCGCCGAGGACGGCGTCTACGAATCCATGCTGGTCGCGCCGCCGCTGCCGATCAAGGGCGCGATCAACACCCCGGTGAACCCGCAGGCCGTCAAGTGACCCCAGCCGGGCGGTGCGCCGGGACGGTCCACGATCACCTCGGGTGGGCTATCCCGCCGTCCCGGGTCATGTAGGCCGACTCGTTGGTGGCGAAGGGGACCGCCGGCCCGCTGCAGGCGCGGTCGGTGCCCTCACCGCACAGGCCACTGGTGAAGTACGAGCGGCTCATGGTGTCTTCCGGCCAGGCCACCGGGTGGGTGACCGCCCACGACGCCGGGATGGTGTACAGCACGAACGTGATCGCGTGTACCGCGAACAGCACCGCGAGCATTCGGATGACGTTGATCCGCCGCGTGGAGCCGCCGAGGCGGGAGACGCCGCGTTCGGCCAGGGTGTAGCCGCGGTCGTCGCGGAAGTAGCGCAGCGCCGAGAGCCCGGTGAACATGAAGCCGATCGGGATCATCTCTTCGAGCGCGAACTTGTGGTAGGTGTTCGGGAACAGGATGCCGTGCCCGCCGGGGTAGGACCAGAAGCCCAGTGGCATCCAGATCAGGCCCTCGCACACCAGGTCGAGCACGCACATCGCGACGAAGCAGAGCGCGATCTGCTGCCACACCTGCACGTGCGGCAGACGCTGCTTGATCGTCTTCATGGCCCAGGTCCCGAAGACCACGCCCAGGAACAGGAAGTAGACGTAGGACGGCCCGATGAACAGGATCGGCTCGGCGATGGTGTGGCCCGGCCCGCCGTAGGAGACCCAGCCCGGCACGTCCTGGACCCACGAGCCGAAGTTGACCAGGTTCGTGTTGTAGGTGAACCAGTTTACGTAGTAGGTGGAGAACGGATCCTGGAACCAGACGGTGGCGAACCCGATGATCAGCAGTCCGTCGGTGCTGGGCCGGCCGTCGCGGCGCCACGGGCGCACCACGAACCGCCACAGCACGAACAGGGCCAGGGCGATGCCGCCGATCTCGAACGATCGCAGCGCGAAGATCATCCAGCCTGGAGCGGGGGTGGGCCCCGGAGGGACGGGGGCGAAGTTGGGCCCGGTGACCCACCTACCCCAGACGTAGCTGATGAACAGCACGACCAGCAGGCCGCCGAACGCCATCATCTTGATCGGCGGTGTCCGGTCCGCGTCGAGCGTCGAGGCGGTTCCGGCCGGCATCGTCGCAGCTCCGGACCTGCGCGCGGCGGGATTCCGCAGCCCCTCGGTGGTCATGCGGGAACGGTACATACTAACTATGCGCTCAGCAAGTATCTTCGGTTCCGGGCGGTGACGCCTCAGGTCGCGGCGAGGTGCCTGCGAACCTGCTCCCTCCACTGCCGCATCAGCGTCGGGTAGTCGACCGTCGCCGGTGAGACCATCCACCGGAACGCGTAACCGAGCCCGGAGGCGACGAACGCGCCGGCCTCGGCGTCCGGATCGATGTCGGGACGGACGGACCCGTCGGCCACACCGGCTTCGAGGGCGGCGACGGTCACCTGGTCGTAACGGGCGAGCCAGTCGTTGATCCAGTCGCTGAGGCTCTGCACCGGGCCGAACGACTCGAAGCACAGGGCGAAGAACCCGCGCATCAGCTCCGGGTTGGCGAGGGCCTCGTCGTGCAGCCGGTCGATCTGGGAGAGGATCCGGGCGAGGCCGGTGGACTCGGTTGAGGTGTCCAGGAGCAGCCGGGTCTCGTACTCGTCGCGCAGCAGCGTCTCGAGCAGCGCCTCCTTGGTCCCGTAGCGGAACTGCACCATCGAGCGGCTGTAGCCGGCGCGCTCGCTGATCTCAGCGGTCGAGGTGCGGGCGAACCCCTTCTCGGCGATGAGCTCGATGGCCGCGGTGATGAGGCGCTGGGTGGACTCCGCCGTCCTCTCCTGCTGCGTCCGCCTGCGCGGGGTCGACGACGCTTGAGCCACGGCCGCATTCTCCCACGCCGGCCGCGGGTCACCAGGTCGCGGCGGCGGCATGGCGCCGGCACGAATCCGCGGCTGGAGGTGACCCGGTTACGAGTGGCTGCGGCAGTACGAGGAAGGGAGTTGGCCGTGCACGCAGAAGTACCGCGTGAACGCCCGTCGCAGGGTCTGGGGGTCTTCGTCTCGGACCTTGCCGGAGTGGGGGTGGACGATGCCGGCGCGGGGCGGTGTCGTGCGGACCGGAGCAGGTGCCAGGGGCGGGCCGGGCGTCGTCACCTGGGGTGCCGGCGCCGGTGCGGCGGGCGCAGGTGCGGCAGGCGCAGGTGCGGCGGGCACCGGTGGCGCGATCTCGGGGACCGGTCCGGCGTTGGGGGCCGTGCCGGCGGGGCTCAGGCTCGGTGCCGGCTTGCTGGGCGAGGTGCCCCGGCTCTGGCTGCTCAGCAGGCTCGCGCCGGCGGCTCCGACACCGAGTACGAGCAGCATCGCCAGGATGATGATCGGGTAGGGCTTACGGCTCTGTCGCGGCACGCCGTAGCTGACTGGAGGCCGGCTCGTGGCGGCCTGCGGTGCGGAAGCGACCGGGTACCGGGCAGCGGGTGCCGGGGACTGGCCCGGTGCGGGCTGGGACGGCGATGCCGAAGCCTGAGCCTGGGCCGCCGAGAGCTGGGCCGCCTGGGCGGCGGATGCCTGGGCCGAGGAGCGCGCGGTCGGGGTGCGCGGCGGGGCGACGTCGGGGCGGCTCTCGATCTCCGACCACCAGGAGTCGGGCCCGATGGGTGGCTGGTCCTTGGCTGGAGGCTGCGGCGGCTGGGACATCGAAGGCCTGGGTCCTTCCGGCGGTCGCCTCGCGGCGTTCTACATTCTGGAGCCAGCCGACCGGGTCTGGCCGGAACTCGCCGGGGAGCAGTGGCCGGCTGCACGTTGGGGCGAATGTACCAGCAGGGGAGGCCCGGATCGCGCATTCAGCCGCGTGGTGAGCGGGCCGGTCAGTCGATCGACGACGGGGTGGGGAACCGCAACTCGACCCGCGCCCCACCCTGCGGTGATGCCCCCAGCCGGAGCTCGCCGGCACCTTCCTCGGTGGTCCGCCGGGCGATCTCCAGCCCGAGCCCCGTCGAGGCGCCGCCGGTCCGTCGGAGCCGCGCCGAACCGAGGTCGTCGAAGCCGGGGCCCGCGTCGTCCACCGTGAGCACGGTGGCCCGGTCTCCTTGCCTGCGGACCTTGAGCCAGACCGACACACCGGCGGGGGTGTGCGCGAAGACGTTGCCGAGCAACGCGTCCACGGCGGCGTCCAACGACGGCTGGCTGGCCCGCACGGGTAGCGGTTCGGAACCGACGTCGATATGGATCCTGCGGCCGCTGTCCTCGGCCAGGACCGACCAGAACTCGGCGCGGGCGGTCACCGTCCGGCCCAGGTCGGTCACCGCATGCATGTCGCTGCTCGGGGCACGGCACGTCCGGATCACCTCGTCGAGCGCGGTGACCACCGCGTGGTGGTCGGCGATCAGCTTCTGCGAGGCCTCCGGGTCGTCGAGCGCGTCGATGTTCCTGCGCAGCGCGGCCAGCGGCCCGCGCAACCCCTGGTTGATGTCCGCCGAACGGCGACGTTGCTCGTGCAGCAGGTGCCCGACCCGGGTCGCCAGCCGGTTGAGCTGGGCGGCGACGGCCCGGACCTCCGGAGGGCCGCTGGTGGTCCCGGCGCGGGCGGTGAGGTCACCGTCGCCCATGTGTCCCGCCGCCGCCGCCAGCCGGCGCATCGAGTCCAGTGGCCGGCGGCCCAGCCACTCCGCGATCGCCAGCCCGGCGACCAGGAGCGCCACCTCCGAGCCGAGTACCAGCAGCACCAGCTGGATGCGGTTGCGGTGCAACGCCGGCTCGGCGATGAGCTCGCGGACCACCGCGCCGCACCCGCTGGGGGTGTCGATCGGTACGACGACCTCGATGCCGTCCTCGGTCTCCCTGGTCGACGGGGTGCAGCGCGAGCCGTCCTCCACCGCCTGGGTACGGGCCACCGGTACACCGAGGATGTGCCCACCCGGCAGGTACACCGTTGTGGTCACCCCGTCGACCGGGGTCTGCGGCAGGGACCGGTCGTTGAGCGAACCCGCGGTGGCCGAGAGCACGATCGCGCGCTGGGTGGCTTCCGCAACCGCCCGGTGCTCAGCGTTCCAGCTGATCAGCAGGGCCATCGGCACCGGGAATGCGAGTAGTGGCACCGCCATCGCCGCGAGCACGATGCCGAGGAGTTGCCTGCGCATGACGCTTTGCCCGGTCAGGCCGTGACAGGCCGGTCGCCGAGGCGCGCGGCGGGTGTGGGGAGGCCGGATCCGTGGTCGACGGGCGAACGCGGCAGCCTCCTGCGTACGTCCGCGCCGTCATCGTCGACCGAGACGCGTTGCACGCAGCAAGCGTATCCCCTGGCACCGCTCTTTTCTCCAGGGATGGGTCCGCCGGGCCTGCCGGGGCGCGGTGGCTACCCGGCCGTCGCGGACAGCCCCCGCAGGTAGCGGCGCGCCTGCTGGAGCGGGAAGAAGTCCTGCTCCTCGCCGACGACCCGGGAATGGCCGTCGAAGTCCCATTCGGCCATGCACCAGAACTGGTAGAGGTAGGGGTAGCCGTGCCAGAACAGCGAGTTGCGGCAGCGTCCCTCGGTGTGCAGCGTGCGCCCCATCTCGTCCACGCCGTCGATCACGACGGTGACCGGCCGGCCCCGGTCGTCGCGCTCGGTGACCGTCCGCTGTCCCTCGACCAGCCGGCTGGACACCCCGTCGCGCAGGTACCAGCCGAAGATCAGCGGCTCGGGCACACCGAAGCAGGGGTCGGTCTCCCGGGGCAGGTCCGCTCCGGCGAAGAAGCAGAAGCCGCTCTGCTCGTCGGCGAACGCCATGGCGAAGTTGCCCCGGGGGTTCGTGGTGTACCGGCGCGGGCCCCAGGAGTGGTCGCGCATGGACAGCGAGTCGACGGCGATCGTCTCCGCGTCGGCCCCCGACCCCAGCACGACCGTGCCCTGGATCCGGCCCGGCTGGTCGTAGTGCCCCTTCCCCCACTCGTCGGAGCCCTTCGGCAGACCGGGGGTGCCGGCGAACGCGGCCTCCTGGGGTTCCAGGAAGGCGTCGAAGGACAGGTCGACCGTGCAACCCTCGCCCTGGTAGTCCAGCTTGAAGGCCTGCAGCTCCTGCTTGCACGCAACCGTCAGCCCGTTGCGCAGGCTGAAGTCGAACATGTCCGCGCCGGGTGGCATCTCGACGGTCTCGGACCAGTCGTAGTAGAGGCAGTCCCACTCGTACTCGCCCGAGGGGTCCCAGAGGGCCACACCGCCGACCGAGTAGTTCATGTTCGGCCGGTGGAAGAAGTAGACCCAGCCGGTGAGCAGCCGGTCGGGCACGTTGAAGCCGAACCACGCGCTCTCGTTCCAGTACGGGTCGTCGTTGCGCTTGTGGAAGTGGTCGTCCTCGGGGCGGATCATCGGGCGTGCTCCTTCTGGATCGGGTGGTTCGGGTGCTGGATCAGCGTCACCGTGCCGGTGGTTCCGTCGACCCGGATGCGATCGCCGGTGTGCAGGCGCTGGGTGCCGTTACGGGTGTTGATGACGCAGGGGATGCCCAGCTCGCGGGCGACGATGGCGCCGTGGCTGATCGGGCCGCCGACGTCGATGACGACCCCGCCGGCGACGAAGAAGTACGACGCCCAGCCCGGATCGGTCGTGCGGCACACCAGGATCTCGCCCGACTCGACCTCGTCGTCGCCGAGCTCGACGATCACCCTCGCGTTGCCCTCGACGATCCCGCTGCTCACGCCGAGCCCGGTGACCGAGGTGTCGCCGCCGCCCGGGCCGCCGATCGGGGTGGGGACGGGCATGCCGGTGAAGACGTCGGGCAGCTCCAGGCGGCTGTACTCCGTGTGACGGGCACGGCGGGACGCGACCAGCGCGCGGGTGTCGGCGGGCGTGTCGTCCAGCTCGTGAAGGCACAGCTGGAAGACGTCCTCCGGTGTGTCCAGCAGCCCGTCCCGGGCCAGCCCGGCGCCGATCTGTACCGCGGCGTACCGGGCGACGTCGATGGCTTTGAGGAACGTGCAGCGTCCGAGCTCGCGCAGCGGCATGTACCGGTGCGCCATCCCGAACAGCAGCCGGGCCTGGACGCCTCGGGCCGGTCCCAGTGCCGCCAGCAGCCGCCGCTCGGCGGCGTCGCGCACGGCGAGCCGGTCGGCGCGGCCGGCGGCGGGGGAGGCGTCGTCGTCGAGCTTGCGATAGGTCGCCAGCAGCGCCTCCAGCGGCGCGTCCGACTGGCGCCAGGACGGGGTGGCCAGCTCACCCTCGGCCGGGCCGTGGAAGCCGTGCCGCTCCAGGAACTCCGACCGCCGGATGCGGTCCCGGGAGAGCTGCCACAGGTCCTCGACGGTCCGGGCCTCCTCGGCGCCGTCACCACCGAGCACCTCGGTCTCCAGCCCGGGCATCCCGGCGCGCGAGGACAGCAGGCGCACCTGCTCGTACGTGGCGAACGCGAGCATCGACAGCACGGTGTGGTGCGAGCCGATCGTCAGGATCCGGGCCTGAGCGTCCCGCAGCAGATCCAGCAGCTCAGCTCGCGAACCGCCCGGGCTCCCCGACACCGCCGATCGCCACCAGCGATCGGTGGACCCGGCCAGCTCGAGCATGGCGAGCCGGGACCGCCGGGCCGCCGACGGCATCTTCGCGGCGACGACCGGGTACCGCCGCCGGTTCGCGGACGATCTCGCGGTGCCGGCCCCCGCGGCGGACGCGCCGGCTCCCGCGGTCGAACCGGCCCCGAAGATCTGGGTCTCGACGGCCTCGGCCGAGGTACCCGGCATCGAGTCGCCGAACAATCGCCAGGCCTCCAGGCTGAACGCCGGGCGCCCGTGGAAGATCGTCATCAGCCGGTCCTCGACGTTCGCCGGCACCGCCGCGTACGAGCGGGGCATCACGCCGATCATGACCCAGCCGCCGCGGGCCATGGCCTCGAACACCGGCCCGACCACCGTCCAGGTCAGCGGCGTGGGCACCCCGGGGAACGCCTCGGCCAGGTTCACCGTCGTCCAGGTGATCGGGGCGTCGCAGTCCTGGTGCAGCGGGTCCTCGCCGATCACCCAGCCGTCGCCGAGCCTGCGCTCCCCGGGCGCCCTGCCGGAGGTCGACAGTGGTGTCACCACCTGACCGAGCCGTAGACGTTCGGATTGAGGGTGATCGGGGTGTAGACGCCGGGGGAGGCCGCGCAGACCATCGGGATCGCGTTGACCACCCGCGCCCCGGTGAAGATCAACGCACCGCCCGGGGCCTCGTCGGCGCGCCAGCGCGCGGTGTCCGGGCCGGACGGGTCGAAGGAGAGGTCCACACCGACCGTGGGCACCCCGTTGACCTTGATCCGGTAGCCGCCGGAACCGCCCGGGGGCGGCGGCCAGTCGCCGGGCCACGGGGCGCCGGCGTCCGGGGACACCCGCAGGAACTCGTGGTAGACGATCCGGGTGGTCCCCTTGACCAGGAAGTTCAGCGTGATGTGGAAGGCCTCGACGGTGCCCTTCTCCACCCGCAACGTCCGCACGTCGTAGGCGTCGTCGGCCACCCGCAGGTCCTTGCCCACCACCTGCATGTCGTCGAGCTCGACCCCGGCGATGGCGTTGGCGATCAGCCGCGGGCTCGGCGACCACAGCGCGGCCATCACCGCGACCTCGACCTTCTCCTCGTACTGCTCGGGCGTGAGGCCGAAGCCGAGGCTCTGCAGCAGGATCGTGTCCATGTAGGTGGACACGTCGAAGTACTCGGTGACCTCGACCGACTGCACGTCCCGCACACCGCTGGTGACCAGCGCGGGCAGCAGGTCGATGGCGAAGCCGGGATTGATGCCCCCGTAGTAGAACGACGAACCGCCCGCCCGGCAGGCGTCCTCGAGGCGCTTGCTGATCTCGGGCATGACCGACGGGTAGGCCAGCGGCGTCATCGTCACGTCCAGCACGTCGCGCCCGGAACGCAGGATCCGTTCGAGGTCGTCGAAGATGTGCTCGTGGCCGTACCAGTCGGCGGCCGCGTAGAGCACGCAGTCGGACTCGACCGACAGCAGCTTGTCGGTGTCGGTGGTGGCGGTGACCCCGATCGGGTCGATGCCGAGCAGCTCACCGACGTCGCGGCCGTCCTTGTCGGGGTTGTAGACCCGCAGGCCCACCAGCTCGTAGGCCGGGTTCTCGATGACCGAGGTCAGCAGCTCGGCGCCGACCCCACCGATTCCCCAGCCGGTCACGCGGTATGTCATGTCTAACTCCCTGGGTTGGGGCGCACGCCGGGCTTGGTGACGGTCAGGTCGCCGGTGGTGCGGGCCTGGCAGGCCAGCCTCACCAGGTCGCCCTGACGTGAGCTGGGGCGGCGCAGCAGCTTCATCGCCTCGGTCTCGAGCCGGTTGGGCTCGGACAGGTGCTCGGCGCCCTCGTTGACGGTGAACACGCAGGTCCGGCAGGTCGCCTTGCCGCCGCAGACGGTCGGCCAGCGGAAACCGTTCCGTTGCGCCGCCGCCATGATCGACTCGTCCGGCCCGGCCTCGAACACGTTCCCGCCGGGCTTGACGGTCACCTTGGCGGTGCCGCTGGCACCGCTCACTGCGCGAGGTACCAGTCGAGGGTCTGGTTGTAGTGCCGGATGCGGCTCTCCTGGTAGTTCACCAGGGTCAGGCCGGGCTTGGTCGCGGTGCGCATGCCCTTCATCATCGGGCCCCAGTTGGCCTCGTCCTGGTCCATCGCGATGCACAGCGGCTCGCCGATCTCAGGGGCCTCCAGCCAGCTGTCCTCGGGCTCGAGCCAGTGGATCGGGCAGGACGGCGGCTTCTCCATGCCGTCGGGCACCGGGAACAGCAGCATGATGTCCAGCACGCACTTGTGCGGGTCGTCGCCGTAGGGGCGGCTGCGGAACACGAACGGCACCGACACCCCGAACCAGGGCTGCAGGTTGGGGAAGACGTTGTAGCCGATCCCGTCCACCACCTCGCAGTCGGTCAGCCCGGAGGCGTCGAACCCGATCTTCTCCTTGAACGTGGAGCGCATCAGGTCGGCCAGCACCTCGTGCGCGGTGACGTTCTCCACCGCCTTGAGCTGGCCGGTCTCGGTGTCCACGAAGGTGTTCTTGGCCGGCATCGTGGACTGGGTGAGGAACCCGTCGATCACGTCCTGGTCGATGATCCCCGGGCCGGCGTGCGCGCTGGGCTGGCCGACCGGGGAGATCTGCCTGCTCCAGTGCCGCTCACCGGGGTAGATGTCGTACTCGGTGTCCGAGTCGCAGGTGAAGTTGATGATCTCCGGGTGGGTGGCCATCAGGTGGTAGGCCTCGATGAACGCGTCCTGCGGGAGCTTCCAGTTGCAGTCCACCACCTTGGCCACGTGCGCGGCCTTGAACCGGTCGCGCAGCGGCGGGCGGGCGATGTCGTCACAGTGCTCGACGATCCCGCCCAGGTACTCCAGCAGCGGTGGGGCCTCCAGGTCCATGTTCACGAACACGAAGCCCTGCCACACGTCGGCCTGCACGTCGGAGAGGCCGAACCGCGAGCGGTCCACGTGGGTCATGTCCCACTCGCACGGTGCCGACTCGAAGCTGCCGTCCAGGTTCCAGCACATGCCGTGGTACTGGCAGCGGAACTCCGGCACGTTGCCGGACTCGACGGTGCGCAGCTGGGTGCCCCGATGCGGGCAGGCGTTGATGTAGGCCTTGATCCCGTGCCCGCTCCCGCCCGGCGCCTCGACCCGGGTGACGATGATCGACAGGTGCGCCACCTCGTAGACGAAGGTGTCGCCCACCTCGGGGATGTCGTCGGCGCGGCAGGCCATCTGCCACACCTTCTTCCACATCTTCTCGACCTCGCGGTCGTGCCACTCCCTGGTCAGGTAGCGGTCCTTGGACAGGTCCGCGGTACCCATGTCGACCCAGGACTTCTTGCGCAGCGACGGCGGCACCGGGCGCTTCTCGAGGTCCAGCCACTCCTGCACGCTGTGGCACACCGCCTCCCGGGGGGCCGACGTCGGGGCGTCCTCGGCGATCGACGAGTCCTTGGTGATCGACGCGTCCTCGGTGATCGACACGGTGGCCTCCTGGGCGGTCTCGCGTTGACGACGGGCGTGCGGACCGAGACTGGCGTCACAGCGCGGTGCGCGCGTGAGCAACGGTTACTCAGATTCGGCCCCGCGCACCGCGCAACTGTTCCCTTCCGGGCCCGGGACCGCACACACTTGCCGGATGCAGGCACTGTGGCCGCTGACCGGGCGGGCGGACGAGCTCGGCGCGCTGAGCGCCGCGATCGTCACCCCCGACCACCACGGGGTGGTCATCGCCGGCGCGTCCGGTCTGGGCAAGACCAGGCTCGCTCAGGAGTGCCTGCGCGTGGCGGAGGCGGCCGGGCTGACCACCGCGCGGGTGACCGCCACCCGGGCGGCGCGCGCCATCCCGTTCGGGGCGATCGCACCCCTGCTGCCACCCGAGCAGCCCGGTTCACCCGAGGACCGTGCGGGGTACCTGCGACGGGCCGCGGTGGCCCTGACCGAACGCGCGGGCGGCGGCCGCCTCGTACTGCTCGTGGACGACGCCCACCTGCTCGACGACGCCTCGGCCACCCTCGTGCACCAGCTCGTCGCCGCCCACGCCGCGTTCGTACTGGTCACCATCCGGGCCGGTGAACCCGCCCCGGACCCGATCGTCGCGCTGTGGAAGGACGGCCTGCTGGAGCGTCTCGAGCTCGGCGGGCTGGACGAGCCGGCCGTCGACGAGCTGGTCGCCGGCGTGCTGGGTGGGCCGGTCGACCCGGCGGCGACCGCCGAGCTGGCCCGGCACTGCGAGGGCAACGTGCTGTTCCTGCGCGAGCTGGTGCTCGGGGCGGTCCAGAGCGGGACCCTGCGCAACGACGGGCACCTGTGGCGGCTCATCTCGTCGTTCTCCCCGTCCGACCGGTTGGTGGAGCTGGTGGAATCCCGGCTGGCCGACCTGAGCCCCGAGGAACGATCACTGCTCGAGGTGATCGCCATCGGTGAGCCGGTCGGGCACGCCGAGCTGAACGCCCTCGGTGACCCCATGCTCGCCGAGCGGCTCGAACGCAAGGCGCTCATCGTCGGCAGCCGCAACGGTCGACGGCTCGAGGTACGCCTGGCCCACGCCATCTACGGCGACGTGCTCAAGGCCCGGATACCGCCGCTGCGGGTGGCGGCGGTGTCGCGGGTGCTGGCCGAGGTCGTCGAGAGCTGGGGTGCTCGCCGCCGCGAGGACAAGCTGCGGGTCGCCACGTGGCGTCTCGACGGCGGTGGAGCCGGGGCCGAGCTGATGCTGGAGGCGGCGACCACCGCCCGCTGGCTCTACGACTTCGAGCTCGCCGAACGCCTGGTCAGCCACGCACTGGCCGCGGGCGGGGGATTCGAGGCGACGTTCCTGGCCGCCCAGATCGCCGGGTTGCGCGGCAAGGTCGAGCAGGCCGACGCGCTCCTGGACCGCCTCGAACCGTCCACCGACGACGAGCGCGGGCGGGTGGCGATCTGCCGGCTGGACAACCTGGCCTTCCACCTCGGCGACATCGAGCGTGGCCTTCGGACGGCTACCGAGGCCGAGCTCGCCCTCACCGACGTGGGCTGGCGGCACAAGATCACCGGACGGCGCGCGGCCCTGATCCTGGCCACCGCCGGCCCCCGGGACGCCGCTTCGGCCGCCGTGCCCCTGCTCGACAAGGCGGAGGGCTCGGCGCTGGTCTGGGCCTGCCAGGTCGCGGCGTACAGCCTGAGCCGCACCGGCGAGCTCGCGGCCGCGTTGGAAGCCAGCGAACGCGGTCACGAGGCCCACCGCGGCCTGACCGAACCGTTGGAGTGGTACCCGCTGGACTGGCACCCGTGGGTGCAGCTGTTCAACGCCTGCGAGATCCACGCCAACGCCGGTCGTCTGGCCGACGCGCAGGCACTCGCCACCGAGCAGTACCAGCTGGCATTGTCCGAGCGCTCGGTCGAGGCGCAGGCCTGGTTCGCCTGGCAGCTGGCGAAGGTGCTCGGCCAGCGCGGGCAGCTGGTGAGGGCGGCGAACCACGGCCGCGAGGCGGTGGCGCTGTTCGACCACCTGGGCCGGCCGCAGTTCACCGCGTTCTGCCTGGCCCACCTGGCGCCGATACTCGCCTGCTCCACCCAGCGCGGTCAGACCGCCGCCGTGGTGGAGCGGCTGCGCCGGCTACGTACGCCGGGGAACCTCATGATGGCCACCGACACGGCACTGGCCGAGGCCTGGGCGGCGGTCGCCTCGGACGATCTGCCCCGGTCCAGGAGGTTGCTGCTCGACGCGGCCGCGCTGGCCCGCGGGATCGGCGACCACGTCGCCGAGGCGACCGCCCTGCACGACCTGTGCCGGATCGGCCACCACCGCGACGGTGTCGAGCGGCTGCAGGTCCTGGCCGGTCAGGTGGAGGGCCGGCTCGTGGAGGCCAAGGCCCTGCACGGCCGGGCACTGCTCGCCGGCGACCCCGGCGATCTCGCCCGCGCGGCCGACCGGTTCGCGGGGATGGACGCCGAGCTGCTCGCCGCGGAAGCGGCCTGGGACACCTCGGTGGCCTGGCAGCGCAACGGCGACTCCCGGCGTGCCAGCGCGTCGGCGCAGCGGGCGGCGGCGCTCACCGACCGCTGCGAGGGCGCCGCCACGCCGGCGCTGCAACCGGCCTCCGCCCGGGCGACGTTGACCACGATGGAGCGCCAGGTCTCGCTGCTGGCGGCCTCGCGGCGCTCGACCAAGGACATCGCCGCCGAGCTGCACATCTCGGCCCGGACGGTGTCCAACCACCTGCAACGCGTCTACACGAAGCTCGGGATCAACAGCCGCGAGGAGCTGACCGCCGTCCTGGGTGTCGAGACCGGCACCGGTGCGCGTCGCCCGTAACCGGCGCGTCATATGCAGGTGACACGGCATGCATAACGTTCCCGCTGGCGAGAGGAGCTTCTGTGCTGCTGAGTCCGCACGAGCAAGAGCGGCTGCTGCTGCACCTGGCGGCGCGTCTGGCCCAGGAACGCCGTGAGCGCGGCCTGCGGCTGAACTACCCGGAGGCGGTGGCGGTGATCAGCTCGTTCGTCCTGGAGGGCGCCCGGGACGGTCGTGGCGTCGCGGAACTGATGGCGGCCGGTCAGCAGGTACTGACCAGGGCGGACGTGATGGACGGGGTACCCGAGATGGTCACCTCGGTGCAGGTCGAGGCCACGTTCCCGGACGGCACGAAGCTGGTCACCGTGCACACCCCGATCCAGTGACGCCCGGGGAGATCGTCACCGCCGCCGGGCCCGTGGTGGTGGACGGCGACCTCATCGAGCTGACCGTGGTCAACACCGGCGACCGGCCGGTCCAGGTCGGCTCGCACTACCACTTCGCGGCGGCGAACCCGGCGCTCGAGTTCGACCGGGCGGCCGCCGAGGGTCACCGGCTGGCCGTCCCGGCCGGTACCGCCGTCCGCTTCGAGCCCGGCATCACCCGGACCGTCGCCCTGACCCCGCTCGGAGGGACGAAGACCGTGCCCGGATTGAGGCTGCCTTGAGCTGGGAGATCGAGCGGCGGCGCTACGTCGAGCTGTACGGCCCGACCGTCGGCGACCGGGTGCGGCTGGCCGACACCGACCTGTTCATCGAGGTCACCGAGGACCGTAGCCGGGGCCCGCACGGCGGTGACGAGGCCGTCTTCGGCGGCGGCAAGGTGATCCGGGAGTCGATGGGCCAGGCCCGCACCTCCCGCGCGGAGGGTGCCCCGGACCTGGTGATCACCGGTGCGCTGGTGCTCGACCACTGGGGTGTCGTCAAGGCCGACATCGGCGTACGTGACGGCCGGATCGTCGCGCTGGGAAAGGCCGGCAACCCCGACACCATGGACGGGGTGGACCCGCTACTGGTGATCGGCCCGGGCACCGAGATCATCGCCGGCAACGGGCTGATCCTCACCGCCGGCGCGGTCGACTGCCACGTGCACCTGATCAGCCCCACCCAGATCCCCGAGGCGCTCGGTGCCGGGACGACGACGTTCATCGGCGGCGGCACCGGCCCGGCCGACGGCACCAAGGCGACCACGGTGACACCGGGGGACTGGTACCTGGCCCGGATGCTGCGGGCCCTCGACGGCCAGCCGATGAACTTCGCACTGCTCGGCAAGGGCAACACCGTGGGCACCGATGCACTGCGCGAGCAGGTGGCGGCCGGGGCGTCGGGGTTCAAGCTGCACGAGGACTGGGGTTCCACACCGGCGGCGATCGACGCCTGCCTGCGGGTGGCCGACGAGACCGGCGTCCAGGTGGCCATCCACACCGACACCCTCAACGAGGCCGGGTACGTGGCCGACACCCTGGCCGCGATCGCCGGCCGGGGCATCCACGCCTACCACACCGAAGGTGCCGGGGGCGGGCACGCGCCGGACATCATCACTGTCGCCTCCGAGCCGTACGTGCTGCCCAGCTCCACCAACCCGACCCGGCCGCACACGGTGAACACGCTGGCCGAACACCTCGACATGCTGATGGTCTGCCACCACCTCAAGCCGTCGGTCCCCGAGGACCTGGCGTTCGCCGAGAGCCGCATCCGGCCGTCCACCATCGCCGCCGAGGACCTGCTGCACGACCTCGGCGCCATCTCGATGATCGGCTCCGACAGCCAGGCGATGGGCCGGGTCGGCGAGGTGGTCCTGCGCACCTGGCAGACCGCGCACGTCGGGAAGAAGCGCTGGGGTCCACTGCCCGGCGACGGCGCGGCCGACAACAACCGGGCTCAGCGGTACGTCGCCAAGTACACGATCTGTCCCGCGGTGGCGCACGGCCTCGACGCCGAGATCGGGTCGGTCGAGGTCGGCAAGCTGGCCGACCTGGTGCTGTGGCAACCGGCGTTCTTCGGCGTCCGCCCGTCGCTGGTGCTCAAGGGCGGGCTGATCGCCTGGGCGGCCATGGGTGACGCCAACGCCTCGATCCCCACGCCGCAGCCGGTACTGCCCCGGCCGATGTTCGGGGCCTCGCCGGAGGGTGCCTCGGACACCTCGGTGCACTTCGTGGCCCCGGGAGCGCTGGACTCCGGGGACCTCGCCGACAGGCTCGGGGTACGCCGGCGGCTGGTGCCGACCAAGGACACCCGCCGGGTGGGCAAGGCCGACATGCCGAACAACGCCGCGCTGCCGCGTATCGAGGTGGAACCGGACACGTTCACCGTGCGGGTCGACGGCGAGGTGGTCGAGGAGGCTCCGGCGGTCGAGCTGCCGATGGCCCAGCGCTACTTCCTGTTCTAACCGTTAGGGACAGCTGCACCCCTCTCACCTGCATAGACTCCGCGCGCCGAGGACCCCGGCACAACGTGGGCACAACTCACGGGACCACCAGCCGAATGCTGGGCCGCGCAAGCTCCCGGTCCACCAGGCTGCGCGTCCGATCGATCTGGTCGGGCCACAAGCCGACGTAGGTGTTCAGCGTGACCGTCGGCGCGCTGTGACCGAGAGCGGTCTGGACAGTCTTGACGTTCGCACCGTTGAAGATCAGTAGCGTTGCGAAGTAGTGCCGCAGCGCGCGGAACCCAGTCTTCGGAGGCAGGCCCACCGACTTCGCCACGGGCGCCCACACGTGTGACCACGACGCCCGGTAGATCGGGCGATCAGCGGTGTTGGTGAACAACAGCTCAGCCTCCCGTCTCCCCGGCCTAGTGAGGGTGTCGTCCTCGATGTCGACCGGCTTCGGCGGGAACGCCTCCAGATGCTGCGCCAGCGCCTCCGCGGTGACCTGGGGCAGCTCGACCACCCGGCGGGACGTCCTGGTCTTCGGTGGTCCGATGAACGGCTTACGCTCTTTGTGAGAGATCAGCTGCTGGACGATGTGGACCTCCCGGCGGAGGAAGTGCACCACGTGCCGCGCCCAGCGTGGGCACCGATAGCGATGACCTCGAGGGTGCAGTCCTCCGAGCCTGGCCGATACACCAGCCGGAACCGGGGCGGTCGGTGACCGGGGAGGTCGAACTTGACCCTTGCTCGGCCGGTCAGATCCCCGCTGACGTAACGGTCACCGAGAAGCTTCCCGGTGACTCGGCCGTGCGCGAGGTCCTCAAGTACGGCCAGGGCCGCGTCGAGGCCTTCCCCGTCAAGGACTTCAAGGTCGGCTGCAATCGTGGGGTGTGGAAGATGAGCTGGTACCGAGGTAGACGGGGTGGCTCAGCTACGAGCGGCGCGACCGCGCAAGCTCTTGATCAACGTGGTGACCGTGTGGGGAGAGAGCCGATCACCGCTGTCCCCGCTGATTCGGTCCTGGACGGTAGCCAGATCGAGGTCGTCCTCCGCCTGCTCAAGCAACCGCTCCCAGATGCCTCCCGGCACGATGACGGCTTGCGCGCGACGATGGGAGCCGAAGTAGACGGGATGGGTGTCGCCTGCGTCGAACCCTTGAGCGATGCGGTGTAGGGCTGCTCGAGCTTGGGTCTGTCACGGGAGTGGTGTTTCCGGCGTCTGGAGTTAGTCGGTTTCAGCGGCCGACCAGTGGTCACTGAAGGTGACAGCGCAGGCGTCGCGGACCGGCTTTCAGCGCATCGTCCATCGGGCGCGGCCGGTCCCCGGGCCCTTCGCACACGAGCTAGCACGCTGGGACGTCGGCAGCTGGCACTACGTGGAGACCCGGATCCACCGAGAGCCGGCCAGCTGGAAGATCACCATGAACACCTTCACCGAGGGTTATCACATCCCGGGCTGCGCAAGGACAGCGCCGGTGCCCCCGGCGGGCCTCAAGGACTCAAGGCCTGCCGGGCCTTCGGCGACCACCAGGGCCAGGTGTTCGCCATGAGCACGCTCGAAGAGCGGCGGTCCGTTCCGCGCGAGCCTTCGACGATCCACGACACCTCGGCGGGAACGACCTTGTCCTCCCGGCATGGATCAGTAGGGTGCGGGTTCGGATAGCCCGTAGTTCGTGCTGATCCCTCCGGCGTTGATGGTCGAGCCGATCTCGGGATTGGCGCTGGTCATGGTGCCGGTCATAGATCAAGCCTCCAGTGTGGTCTGCGCCTAGGGGGCTCCCAGACGTGACCGTCGATACAGTCCCAGTTGCGTTCGCGTTCGGCCCGGCATTACAGGTCGTTGCCACCCGCGAGCTCGGCGAGACCTCGGACGCCCATTCCACCGTCGGCGTTGATGATTGTTCCGGTCGCGGTGCGCGAGTTCTCCTTGGACGCCAGGAGGACGTAGTGGCCCGTGCAGTCCGAGGCGGGACGGAGCTCCTGCAGAACCGTGCATTGCTTGACCAGGTCCGCGAGCGGGACCGACGAGATGTTGGTACCGGAGAGACCGATCGACTGGGGCCCCCGTAGATCGGTGAGCATGGCACCGGGGGCGACGCCGTTCACCCGGATCTTGGGGGCCAGCTCGAATGCCAGCTCGCGCACTAGGCCGACCGCCGCGTGCTTCGACGCCGTGTACAGCGGGCCCCCGCCACCGGGATAGAAGCCGGCATTAGAGACGGTGAAGATGATTGAACCGCCCGTAGCGGCCAGCTCGCTTACGGCAGCCTTGGCTCCGTAGATGTAGCCCTTGACGTTGATGTGGAACAGCTCGTCGAACAAAGGATCGAGACGGTCCTCGTCCAGGTCCACGAGCTTCGTCGAAAAGTCCCAGATTCCTGCGTTCGCGACGAACGTATCGAGGTGGCCGAACCGGCTCACCGTCTCCCGCACCACCGCGACGTTGTCCTGGTAACTGCCCACGTCACCCTCGACCACCGTGACGTGCTCGCTCAGGTCGGCGATGAGCTTCTGCCCCCTGTCCGACGACCGCTCGAGTACGCCGACTTGTGCGCCCTCCTCGATGAACCGCTCCACAATCGCCCTACCGAGGCCCGATCCGCCGCCGGTGACAATCGCGACTTTGCCTTCTAGCCAGCCCATCTCTTCTCACCTCTCCTTGAATTCGGGTGACCTTCCCTCGGACGTCTCCCGCCCGGCCCTGAGGTTCCATGGGCAACCCACGAGATGCTGAACAAGGCGGTACTGGTCATAATCTGGAGATGTCTCAGTGCGGCGCCACGAACGTATGCCGTACCTGGGTCCGACCCAGCCATCGGTCTACAGGCCGTCTTAACTAAGTACTTGATCACGTCAGGAAGCCCGTGCCCGCGCCGCAAGCGTCCCCGATCGTTGCCGCCCGCGATCAAGTCGGATACAGCCATTGAGGAGGCTCACTGGGCCGCCACAAATTTGTGACCCCAGATGCTGATCTTGTCGTGACGCGCGACCGACCAGCCTGGTTCGATCGTGCGGGCACCCCACCCGTATTCGACGGCAAAGCCGGAAGGGGTCGCGCCGTAAAACGAGATCATATGATCATTCGTATGACGGCCAAGCGTGGCCACTACTGTTCCATCTGCATCGAACCTGTCATAGGCAAGTCCCACGTCATCCATATCGTTGGTCTCGATCATGAAGTGATGGACCTTTGTCTGTCCAAGGAGACCGGCGCACGCAAACGTGTGATGCCGACCGTTGCAGTGCAGGAAGTGCAGTCGGGCCGTGCGCTCATCGTCCAGTTTCCAGTCGATGATGTCGGAAAGATTGAAGCCCAGAGCGTTGATGTAGAAATCCAGGGTCGCATTCACATCGGGAACCGCCAGCACGTAGTGGCCGAATCCTTGGTCGCCGGTCAGGAAACCTGAGACGCCAGCCGGTGAGACGAACGGCTTGTCAAATACCTCCGTGGCGCCATAGTAAATCTCAAGGCGTGTGTCCGTCGGGTCTGTGCACGAGATCAGTCCAAGGACACCGCGATCCGACGCCAACTCCGCGCCCTCGGTTTGCACCTTGACGCCGTGCGTTTCGAGGCGTTCTTTCATCGCGCGCAGTGCGGCCTCGTTTTCGACCTCGTAGCCCGCGAACGAGATGTCATCCGTCGTGCCTTTCTTGACCATCACGCGCCAGTCACGGGAGTCTACTCTGAACCGTGCCGAATTCTCGTCGCCGCTGACCTTCATGACGCCGAGCTTTTCGGTCATAAATGCGCACCATGCGGCTATATCGGATACTTCAAAGCCGATGTAGCCAAGTCGATCAATGCCCATTTCCTGCCTCCGTCGCCGATGACGTCGATGATGTGCTCATCACGGGGGTCAGGTCGCTGTCGAAGTCAACGAGAACGTCCTTCCCTTCGCACTTGACCGCAAAAGTCTTCAACGGACGACAGGCCGGGAGTGCCTTGACCTTGCCAGTGCGCACGCAAAATTTTGCCCAATGAAGACTGCACTCTACGATATCGCCCAAGAGTTCCCCCTCAGACAGTGACCATTCGTCATGTGTGCAGACGTCCTGAGTCGCATAGAACACTCCACCGACGTTGCACACTAGAATCGGCTCTGGACCCTCGTCGAATTGGAGCATCTCACCCGGGGCTAGATCGCCAGAACCGCATACCCTTGTCAAGGTCATGTCGCTCCTAGAAGAAAAAACTCAAGTTGTTGGAAAGAATCGTGCTTTGATCGATCAAGATCGTTCGCTTCGCGAGTTCGAACCCCATGTTGCTGTCGGTTCGACGTAAGGTGTCCTGGCGCTCGCCGGCGAAGATGTCGACCTGTCGCTCGAGACGATTTCTGTAGACGATGAATACACTCGATACGTGGTACTCACTATGGCTATCGCCATCGACAATCATGACATTCGAGACAACGTGTCGCGTTCGCGAGGCAGGGTTCTCCGACCAGCTCACGTCGGACGTAATCTTGCGGAGGCGGCCCCGAATCATGTGGGAATCGTCGTCGAAATGCGCATAGTCACGAGTGCCGGAGTACTCTCGACCAGCCTCTCGCATGATACGCGTGGTTCGGATCGGCATGAAGTAGTGAATATCTTCCGCCAACAGATCGAACCACTCTTCGAAGCGGCGGTCGTTGAGGAGTTTCGCCTCCCACGCGTAGAACTGCTCGACCTCGTGCTGCAAGGTAGGTGATATCAGTGTCGGCTTCGTATGGAATGGTCGGTTCAGTGTGTCAGCCATAATGTTTCCCTGGTCGGTCTACGGTTCTTTCAGGCAAAATTAGCGATGGCCCCTCAGCCGCCCGCTGGGCGGTCGGAGGTGCAGCGCGGTCAGGTGCTGGCAGACTCCGATAACGCGGGACGGGTAGCGTCGAGTGTCGCCCAGTCCGGCGAACTCATCATTCGCGCCCAATGCGAGTAGAGTCCACGCGCCGCCTCCTCGCTGTACACGTAGCTGATCACACCTGGGTATACGGGATCATCCGTCTTTGTCTGACCGAGTCCCATCTCCGCGTTGAACGGTCGGCTTCGGGCCTTGTGTCCACGAAGCACCTGCTGAATCTCGACCCAGTTCTCGCCGTCATCCTGTTCAAAGACGCCACCCGCCGAGAACGTTCGCAATGTCTGTCGGCGGTATTCCTCCTTCATCTCTTCCGGCGCATCGGAATCAACGACGGTGAAGGCCCAAACCTCGATCTCATTCGGGCCGCGAGGGTGCCACGCACGGACAGTGTTGATGCCCGGAAGGAATGAACACGTAGGGAAAATGGTCATGTGCTGGGCCATCAATTGCTCGCCACGCTCTGCGCTGCCGAGGCGTTCGGAAGCCTTCGCGGCGGCAGGCCCCTGTGTCCAGTACTCGGCCACTTTGGGACCCATGATAGCCAGCAGCAGGTTCGGATCGGCGATGTAGAAACCGGTTCCATGTCCACCCCAAGGCGCGCGGTACTGAATTCCTACCGTAGGTGGAGCGAGTTCCGAAATGTCCATGCCCTCGGGAAGGCCCGCCAGAATTCCGGAGAGATGTGCTGTGGTCCCCGCGTGATACATGTCGCTGCAGAACTGCTCCGCCGCGAACTTCCAGTTACAGGGAATGACCCACTTCTGAACTCCAGGTATCGCCTCGGTGCCGGCCTCGGTCCTGTCCAGCATGTGATCCATGTAGAAGGTCGCTCCGCCGAGGTAGGTTTTCAGGTCCGGGGCATCGGCGTCCCAGTTGGCGAAGATCAGGCCCTTGTAGGTCTCAACTCGGGCCTGCAGTGGACCCCATTCTTCTTTCTTAAGGTTAGGGAACACCTTCTCCGCGAAAGGTACGCTGACCAATCTGCCACCGGAATCGTAGGCCCAGCCGTGATAGCTGCAGGTGAATGACTTGGCGTTTCCCCCGTCCGCGCGACAGATCCGCATCCCGCGGTGGCGACACTGATTGAGGAATACGCGGATCTCTCCGTTCTTCTGCCGAGACACGATGACGGGATCCTCGCCCATGTAGCTCGTCATGAAATCACCGGGCTTCGAAATCTGGGTCTCATGTCCCATGAGCAACCAAGACCGACCGAAGACCCGCTCAAGCTCGAGTTCGTACAGGCCCTCGTCGGTGTAAATTCGTGGGTCGAGACGGCCTTTCTCTTCGTCCACAAGGCGAGCGATGTCCACGTCATCCCACTTGGATGTCCTACCCGCAAGCGCGGATTTGCTGTCTACAGCAGTCATCTGAGCTTCCTTTCTCGGTTTGACCGTCATCCCTGTGCTGGCGACGCGGCCGTCGTTGGCAAGTGCGAAAGTGAAATTCGCTCGGTTGCCACAATGGCGATCGGCGAGGGTCGAACGCGACGTCGGTGATCGTGTCTTCCTGGCCACCGAGGAGGCTCTGGCGGCTGACCTCGAGGAGGATGTCGCGATGCGGCGGCCGCCCATTCCGCGTGGCGCAGCAAACTCGAGTAAACGCCGGCGTTGCCGAGGGTGAGGGTCTCGCGCTCGACCCGGACCGAGCGGCCCTGCAGCGGACGGACGAGACCCTTGGCGGCGTCCTGCAACGCGGACAGGTCGCACGAGCCGATTCATGTTGCCCGACCCGATGACCGCGCCCTTGGTCGTGCCCGCCGTACTCATGAGGCTGCTCCGAACGATGCGCGCGCACCGTGCCCAATCCCTGGATGGTTGCCTCGGGCCAAGCGCCCCGGACAGCACTACGTCCCCCGGGCGCAGCGGCGCACCGAGGTCGCGCGCCGTCCGCGCAAGCCATAGCAGCGCCGCGCACTGATCGCCGAGGCAGGTTGCGCCCGATCCGCTCGACACGACCTCTCCGTCGGCGGTCATCGTCATGGCCGACCCGGGTAGATCGAGACCGTCCAGCGGGCGCGGTTCGGCGCCCAGAACGTACAGCCCGCAAGAGGCGTTGTCGGCGACGGTGTCGATGGGGCGGATGTCCCAGTCGGCGACGCGGCTGTCCACGATCTCGAGCGCCGCCACGGCGGTGGCGGCGGCGCGGACACTCGCCAGGTCGAGATCGGGCGCATCGAGATCGGCACCGAGGACGAACGCGACCTCGGCCTCGATCTTGGGCTGCAGCAGTTCAGCGGGGTCGAACACCTCGGCCTCGCCACGGGCCATGTCGGCGTAGAGCACGCCGAGATCAGGCCGGTCCAACCCGAGCTGGCGCTGGACCGCTTCGGAGGCCAACCCAGTCTTAGCCCCGAAGATCCGCCTCCCCGCGTCCGGAGTGCGGGTGGCCCCGGCCTCGCTCAGCCGCCGCGCTGCCCGTTCGTGAAGCTTCGGATCCGCTTCGGTACTGGTTGTCATATCCCTCTACCCCATGCTGCTTCCGCCGTTGACGCTCAAGGTCTGTCCGGTGACGAACGCGGCGTCCGGGCCGGCCAAGTAGGCCACCATCCCCGCCACGTCTTCCACGCTGGCCGGGCGGCCCATCGGGATCAGGCCCACGGCGTCGGCGAGCATCACGTGGAACCGCTCGGGCAGGCCGCCGGCGGCGATCGCGGCGGCCAGCTCGGGGGTTTCCACATAGGACGGTGCGACGGTGTTGACGGTGATCCTGGCGGCCGCGAATTCCCTGGCCAAGCCGACGGCCATGGCGTGCACCCCACCTTTCGCCGCGTTGTAGACGGCGTGGTCGGTCAGGCCGTTACGTACCGACTCGGCGCCGATATTGATGATCCGCCCGCCGCCGTGACCGGCCATGTGCGGCAGCAACGCGACCGTGGCGCGCAGTGTGGTCCACAGGTTGTTGTCGATCGTGGCCCGCAGCGTCTCCTCGGTGTGCTCCAGCGTCGGGCGGATGATGCCGCCCCCGGCGTTGTTCACGAGCACATGGGCCACCCCGAAGGAGTCCACCGCCGCCGCGAGCATTTCGTCGGCCACTCCCGGCTTGGCCAGGTCACCGACGAAGTACGGCGCACCGTCCAGGCCTGCGGATTCCAGGTGAGTTTTGTCCAGCACAGATACGAGTACACGCGCCCCGTCGGCGAGCAGCCGGCGGGTGATGGCCAGACCGATCCCGGTCGCCCCACCGGTGACGATAGCGGCGCACCCCTCCAGAACGCCGCTCACAGGATGATCGCCAGGTCGCCGGCCGGCCGCAGTTCCGTCATGTTGAGGACCGCGCGCTTCGATCGAATCCGCAGTTGCCCGTCCTGCACCACCAATCGGTAGTAGTGGGTTCCGACATACGACACGGCGCGGCCGTTGCGGAAACGCCACACAGTGGATGAGGCCCGCACCGGCAGTTCAGCGTCCGGCCCGGATCCCTCCACTGTGTCGAGTCGGACGTTGGAGATCTGGTGGTTGGTGTGGGAGTGCGGGTACTCCCGGTGGGCCTTGCGGCTGTTCAGTCGCTCGACCCGCAGCCGCAGCCGCAGCTCGTCGTCGTCGATCAGGACGAGGTCGCGGGCGGGGTCGCCGTCCGGGGTGTCATTGCAGGGCACCACGTAGCGCAGGGTGGCGGCGAACAAGGCGAACCAGCCGTCCAGGTTCCACGCGTCGAGCAGCTCCGCTTCGTGGTAGAGGTAGTCCTCGACCTCGGCTCGGGTGACTGCGTCGAGCGCAACTGGCTGCAGCAGCGTGGTCACCGTGACACCTCCGCACCTGTCGCGTGCGAACCCATCCGCCGTGCCCACTGCCGCCAGAACACCCGCATCTGGTGCTCGTCGGTGCCGGCCGGGGTGCGGGCCATGCCCCGGGAGATGTCGTTCCACTCCACGCCGCCGGAGTTGAACCCCTGCTGGCAGGACTCCAATGCCTCCACGTCGTCGGGGGTGGCGAACCCGGCCGGTCCGAGGAAGGTCAGGAAGGAGTCCAGCCGCCGTTGACG
>Ga0310811_10001026_pt1 | contig 35964 bp, 23 predicted proteins | sample YCmetagenome_FD_207642 | JGI IMG/M metagenome (GOLD analysis project Ga0310811, IMG submission 207642) | Soil microbial communities from experimental microcosm in Duke University, North Carolina, United States - YC | ecosystem: Engineered > Artificial ecosystem > Soil microcosm > Unclassified ... | reverse complement strand
TCCCCGGGGAAACCCCATAATCCTGCGTGTAAAAATTAGATTCGTCTTACCATTTTTATAAAATGCAACCCTAATTATATTCCATTAATAGCAGTGAATCAGTGTTTTAATCTATAAGCTTGGGAGGACTTATATGTAATGAAACCTTTACTTAGCATATTTCCCGCTTTTATCTGCGTTCTGCTGGTTTCCTGTAAACATAGTTCCGATGCTCTTTTTACAGAAATTTCGCCTTCCCATTCCAATATTAACTTCAGAAACGACATAGCGGAAACCAAGGATCAGAACATTCTTACCTATGAGTATTTATACAACGGCGGCGGTGTTGCCGTAGGCGATCTGAACAATGATGGCCTGCCTGATATTTTCTTTACGGGCAATATGACGCCTAATAAATTATATCTCAATAAAGGCGATTTCAAATTCGAAGATATAACCGATAAAGCAGGTGTTACCGGCCGTAATAAATGGAAGACAGGCGTAGTAATGGCCGATGTTAACGGCGATGGATTATTAGACATCTACGTTTGCTATTCCGGTCCGGGCGATGGCTTAAATAGGTCAAATGAGTTGTATATCAATAACGGTGTAAAAAATGGGGTTCCCACATTCACCGAAAGCGCTAAGGCGTATGGACTTGATGCGCCCGGCACATATACCACCTCTGTCGTCTTTTTCGATATGGATAACGATGGCGACCTGGATATGCTGATGGTTAATCATGCCGACGTTTTTTTTAATCCATTTTTCAATACAGAAAAGCTTAGGGCCACGCGGAATGCAAAATTTGGTAACAGGTTATACCGGAATGATAATGGCCATTTTACTGATGTAAGTGTGCAGGCGCATATTGACGGAAGTGGTTTGAACTTTAGTCTGAGCGCTTCCATCAGTGACATCAATGGCGATGGTTGGCCGGATATTTATGTGACCAATGACTATGACGAGCGCGATTTCCTGTACCTTAATAACCATGATGGTACTTTCAGGGAGGTACTACCGAAAGCCACCAAACATATCTCGCAATTTGCGATGGGCAGCGATATAGCTGATTTCAACAACGACAACAAGCCCGATATCATGGAGCTGGATATGCTGCCCGAGGACAATCATCGCCAAAAACTACTGCGCGGGGCCGACAATTATGACAAGTTCAACCTATTGGTCGACCATGGTTTCCACAAACAATTGATGCGAAACTCCTTGCAACTAAATAATGGCAACGATGCAGACGGCACCCCGATATTATCGGAGATAGGCCAACTGGCTGGCGTATCAAATACAGACTGGAGTTGGGCTCCGCTTTTTGCTGATTTCGATAATGATGGCTGGAAAGATCTTTTTGTGACCAACGGTATACTGAAAGATATGACCAACCTCGACTTTGTGAAGTATACTTCGGGTTATTCGCCTCAGTATGTGAAGGAAAAACAGGACAAAGGCGAGATATGGGAACTGGTACAAAAAATGCCAACCACCAAGCTTACCAACTATTTGTTTAAAAATAACAGTGATCTCACTTTTTCAAACGTTACTGCAAGCTGGGGCCTTACCAAACAGGCGATAAGTAACGGCGCTGTGTATGCCGACCTGGATAATGATGGTGATCTGGATTTGGTGATCAACCAGTTAAATGATGTAGCGACGATCTATCGCAATAACACTTCTGAGAAATCGCATTCACAACATTACTTAAGAATTCAACTTAAAGGATCTAATAAAAACACCTCGGGTGTCGGGGCAAAAGTTTATGTTACTACAGCACGCGGCAGCCAGTTCCAGGAAGAATATTTTAACCGGGGCTTTCAATCTTCAGTTGACCCGGTAATGCATTTTGGTTTGGGAAAAGACAGCCTGATCCAATCGGTTAAAGTATTATGGCCAACTGGTGAAGTATCTGCCCTGCAAAATGTTAAAGCCGACCGCTTGTTGATTGTTGAGCAAAAAAATGCTTCAGTCTCACAAAAAGGATTACCACAGCATGAAGAAAATATAAAACCCCTATTTAAAGATGTAACTAATTCAGCCGGAATAAACTTCGTTGATAAGCCGTCGCTCTATGTTGATTTTAAAACATCGCCGCTGTTGCCTTACCAGGTTTCAAAAATGGGCCCGTGTATCGCCAGAGCAGATGTTAATGGCGATGGGCTCGAAGATGTATTTATTGGCGCCGGAATTGATCAGGCTAGCCAGCTTTATCTTCAAACCAAAGATGGACGTTTTGTACTGGCCCCATCTCAGCCATGGAATAGCAATAAGCAGATATTTAATGCCGATGCGTTGTTTTTCGATGCCGATGGTGATGGCGACATGGACCTGTACCTAGTAGGTGGTGGAGCTGAGTATCCACAAGGGAGCGAAAATTACAACGGCAGGGTATTCGAGAACGACGGTAAAGGAAATTTTAAAGAAGTACTGAATGCCTTGCCAAAAGAAACTATTAGCGCCAGCTGTGCCCGAGCCGCAGATATCGATCATGATGGCAAGCCTGATCTGTTTATTGGCGGCCGGTATAAACCCGGCATGTTCCCAATGGCGCCGCCAAGTTATGTTTTAAGAAATGTTAGCCAATCTGGCAAAATTCAATTTGAAATAGACAAATCACAGAAGGATGCCACACTTGCGGAGCCGGGGATGGTAACCGATGCGGTTTGGTGCGACCTGAATAAAGATGGCTGGCTGGACCTTGTTGTGGTAGGCCAGTTTATGCCGGTTACCGTTTTTGAAAATCATAAAGGTGTATTGGTTAACAAAACCAACGAGTACGGCCTTTCAGGAACCAATGGCTGGTGGAGCAGGATAAATGCTGCTGATCTGGATGGCGATGGCAATATTGATCTGATCGTCGGCAATCTCGGCCTCAATACACAGCTTAAAGCATCGCAAACTGAACCTGTCACAATCACCTGTTCTGATTTTAACGGCGACGGCACCATGTTCCCCATCTTAAGCTACTTCATACAGGGCAAAAGCTACCCATTCAATACCCGCGACGAACTGATGGACCAGATGCCGTGGCTTCAAAAAAAATTCGGCCGGTACATTGACTACGCTGATGCCCAGTTAGCTGACCTGTTCCGGCAAGGAAAATTGGATTCCGCCAAAGTATTTAAGATCAATTTATTGTCGTCGGTAGTGCTGAAGAACAATGGTCATGGTAAACTGAGCGTGAAAGCCTTACCGAAGGCTGCACAGGCAAGCATGGTTAACGGGATAGTGGTGGGTGATCTGCAAAAAGATGGGCATAAGGATATCCTGCTGGCTGGCAATTTTTATCCGTTCCGGGTTCAATTTGGGCCATTAGATGCAGGTATCGGGACAATTTTGAGAGAAGACGGGCAAGGAAACTTCTCCTCACTGGGATATAATGAGACCGGACTAAAAATAGACGGAGATGTAAGGAACCTGGTAAAAGTAAACGGGCCCAACGGCAGTTACTGGATGATCGCTGCCAAAAGTGACGGCGCAATACAGGTTCTGAAACGGAATAATTAAGACACCTAACAATTAAACTTTTGAAACAACACTAACTAAACTCAACTCCATGATTCAAATTCCAAAAGAGAAACTCTTCAACGAACGAAGATTTTATCAGCGGCTTTGGTTAAAGTCTGCTGCATTCACGCTCTTGTTCGCCACGTTCCTGTTTTCTGCGGCAACGGCGAGCGGGGTGGTTAGGGAGAATACCCCTGTCCGGTCAGCGTTACCGGAAGCCGCTACTCCTATCAAAGGTGTTGTGCTTGATGACAGCAAGCAGCCTATTCCGGGAGCAACGGTATCGATTAAAAAACTTAACCTGATTGCAGCTACAGACATTCAGGGCAGGTTTCAATTTAATGTACCTCCGGGCGAGTACGATATCACGGTTACCTATGTAGGTATAAAGCCTATCCAAAAACACGTTGTAGTGGGCGACCAGGCAGGCGAGGACATCATCATTGTGATTCCAGCTTCAGCCTCTACGCTGAATGAGGTTGTAGTAGTTGGCTATGGTACACAATCTAAAAGAAACGTTACCGGTTCAGTAGTAAGCGTAAAAGGCACTGAATTACAAAATATTCCGGTAAGTAACCCCGCCCAGGCCTTGCAGGGAAAAGCAGCAGGTGTGGATATTGTCAGGAGCGATGGGGCTCCGGGTAGTGTGCCAAGCATCCGCATACGGGGTACGGGAACTATAAACAATTCTGATCCGCTCGTGATCATTGACGGTGTTCCGGCCGGTGGATTGAATGACGTAAATGCCAATGACATTGCTTCAGTTGATGTTTTAAAAGATGCATCAGCATCTGCAATATATGGTTCAAGAGCAGCAAATGGGGTAGTAATTATCACTACAAAAAAAGGCAATTATAACGACAAGCCGAAGACATCTGTAAACCTGTATGTAGGCTCAAACAGCCCTGTAAAATTTTTAAAAATGCTCACCGCTCCTCAGTTGGCCCAACTGAAGGCAGAATCCTATACCAATGATGGATTAACCCCTCCTACCATCTGGAGCAATCCGTATTATTCGGTTCAAAGGACAGATTGGCAACGGGCACTGATGGGTACAGGTCACGTCCAGAATGCCGATTTCGCCGTAAGAGGGGGAAGTACAGGTTCGGTGTACAGCTTTTCGGGTAACTACTACAACGACGTAGGTATGATTCCTAACTCCTTTTTCACCAGGTATAGTTTCAGGGCAAATTCGGAGCATAAGATATCATCAAAAATAAAAGTCGGCGAAAATATACTTTACTCCAACACTAATAGCACAGCACCCGATACCAGGTCGACCCAGGCTGGTTTGGTTTGGAGTGCGATCCGTTTTAATCCGGCGATTCCGGTTGTTAATCCTGACGGTTCTTACGGCACCTCACAGGCTGATAACCAGTTGGGCGACATCAATAACCCGGTTGCAACAGCCCGGCTTACTGATGCCTATAACAAAGCTAACAGGTTATTGGCCAATGGTTATGCCGAAGTTGAGCTATTTAGGGGATTGAAGGTCAAGGCGAACTATGCGTATGACAGTAACTATTCTGATTACTACAATTTCCAGGATGCAATGCCAGATCAAACCCGCGGGCCATCTGTTGCGTCACTTAACCAGGGGTATGCAAAAACCTCGTCGTTTTTGGAAGAATATTTCCTGACCTATAACAGAATCTTCAATAACGTGCATGAAATTAACTTTACAGCAGGTTATTCAGCGCAGTTGCTAAAAGGCAATTATGTAAATGCTTCCAGAACTGGCTATACTGATACCGACCCGGATGTACGGGTGCTGGATTTTGGAAGCAGCGCTAATAACGGCGGTAACAATTACGCGGATCAGGGCTTACAGTCGTACTTTGTGCGTGGCAGCTATGCTTACAATAATAAGTATCTGCTAACTGTAACTATGCGTGCTGACGGTTCCAGCATATTTGCTCCCGGTAAACAATGGGGGTACTTCCCTGCATTCTCGGCAGGATGGCGTATATCAGATGAAAAGTTTTTTGACGGAGGGATAAAGAACATCTTCAATTCTTTAAAACTTACCGGCGGTTGGGGTGAACTAGGAAATCAGAATATCACCACGCTTACCCGTCCTAATACTTACTTCCAATACCTAAGCACTCTGGGTTATGGAAGTGGGTATGGCTATTCGCTTGGAACAACAACTGTTTTACAAAACGGCGCTATTATTACCGGCTTGTCTAACCCGAATATCACCTGGGAGCGTGCCAATGAAACCAATTTAGCTATCGAATTTGCTTCATTAAATAATCACCTGACGGGTTCGGTTACTTACTTCAATAAGAAAACCACGGACATGCTGATCCCTTTCCAGATAGTGGCAACTTTCGGTGCGCAAACCAACCTTCCTGACGATCCGGGTAATATAACCCTACCAAATCAAAACATTGGCGAAATGGTTAATAAGGGCGTGGAAATCGACTTAAATTATCAAAATGGTAATGATAAGTTTAAATATTCGTTTGGCGCCAATGCCTCTTTCCTGAGCAATAAAGTTACCAAGCTTTACGGCCCTACAGATTACATAGCATCAACGCCTTATGGCCGCGAAAATGTGGATATCTCCCGTACTTATGCCGGCCAGCCTCTTGCATCATTTTATGGGTTCAAAACAAACGGATTATACCAGACACAGGCTGACATCGACAATGACCCAAACATCAAAAACGATCCAAATAAAGCCAATATAAAACCGGGTGATGTAAGGTTTCTGGATGTCAACGGTGATGGGGTGGTTGATGATAAAGACCGTGTAAACCTTGGCAACCCTAATCCAAAATTTGTTTTTGGTTTTCATGGCTCCCTGTCTTATAAAAGTTTCGATTTCGCGTTCAGTTTTGCAGGTGCGGCAGGATTCAAATTGTATAATGCAGACAGGCTTGCAGGCCTGGATGCAACACAGGTTTTCAACTGGTATGCTGACCAGGAAGGAAGATGGCATGGAGCAGGTACCAGCAATACAATCCCAAGACTGAGCAATACCAACCTGAACAACAATTACCGGTCATCAGATATGTGGGTAGAAAACGGCACTTACCTGGCTTTAAAGAGCGTTTCGCTGGGCTATACTTTCGCAAAGAAGAGTATAGCTGGCGTGCAGTTACCCGATATCCGTTTGTATGTGAGTTCTTATAATGTGCTGATGATAACAGGCTATAAAGGATATACTCCGGAATTGGGTTATACGAGTTCGGGAAATGCCCCGGCAAACTCACAAAAGGGTGTTGACGTTGCTCAATACCCAAGTACCAGGAACATCACTATCGGAGCGACAGCGAATTTTTAAACTGATAAAACCTATTGTCATGATAACAAATAGATATAAATTATTCATCATAACAGCTCTTTCCATGATCATTTTGGGAAGCTGTATAAAAGACCCGCTCAAGCAAAAGCCCACGGGTTCGTACACAACGGCCACCTATTGGCGAAACCAGGACGATGTTATTGCCAATGTTTTAGGCATATATAATATCCTTTATGTAGAGGATTGGGTGGGCCACGCTCTATATACCTACGATGATCAGTCGGATGATATTTATGTAGCCGGCGACCACCCGGATTTTCAGTCGGTTGGCAATCTTAATGCGGACCCATCACTGCAGGTAATTTATTACACCTGGCCTTTTGCATATGAGCAGGTTGCCCGGGCAAACAATGCTATCATCTATATACCCAAAGTACCGGTGATGGATAAAGCTATCCGCGACCGTTCAATGGGCGAAGCTTATTTTCTAAGGGCACATGCTTACTTTATACTTAGCCAGATATATGGAGAAGTACCACTGATATTGGAAAACAATGTGTTGACCAGCACTTACAATATTCCTAAATCTACATTAGACCAGGTGCGCGCACAGGTTGAATCTGACTTGTTAAAGGCCGTTGATCTGTTGCCGGAGACCTACGACTCGGCAAACAAGGGCCGTGTTAGCAAGGGTACAGCCGAGGGGTTACTCAGCAAGCTTTATTTGTTTGAAGATAACTTTCCAAAGGCCATACAATATGGTACTGCGGTAATTACTGATGGCAACTACGCTCTATCACCCAACTATACTGATAACTTCACTCCGGGCCTGCAGCAAACTACCAGCACTGAACTGTTATTTGCTGTCTGGAATCAGAATAGCGAAATTTCAGGATCCATCCAGTCGCCGATGGCGATCTATTTTTCCCCAAGACCATGGCAGGGATGGGGCTTTCACCATCCTACTCAGAATTTTGTGGATGAATTTGAAGCGAATGACCCAAGGAAGCAGGCTACCGTGTTAGCAGTGGGCGACTCCATTCCATTTCAAACCAACATGGTTACCATCACCGCTCCGGATGCAGTACAAATGTTTGCCGGCAAAGAAGGACAATCTACAGGCCGTATGCTTCCAAGCATGTCAACCACAGGGTATTATATCCGGAAATACACAGCCTATATGCCTAGTGGTGATGGCAACCTGAATTTTGATTTGAAACAGCCTTTGTTAAGAACGGCCGAGATTTATTTGATAGTTGCCGAAGCAAAGATCAGGGCAAATGGCGCCGGTTCTGGCGACGCTGAGATCAACGCTGTAAGGCAGAGGGCTGGGTTGCCAGCAATTACAGGCGCAGGTATGCCTCAGCTTATTCACGAAAAGAGGGTTGAGCTCGGCGGCGAAAATGTACGTTGGCAGGATTTGTTACGCTGGGACAAAGATCAGCTCGTGAACCTGGATACGATCGTGGGTAAACCGAAAAAAGCATCGCCACTGGCACCTTTTAACGGTTCGGTAATTGTGCCGGCAAGAACATTTAAAAGGCCTAAAAATTACTTTATGCCAATACCTCAGCAAATTATTGATGAGAGTAAAGGTGTTATCAAACAGAACCCGAACTATTAGTAAAAGGTTATATATTTTTATTTGAGATCAGTTGTTAATGGGCCTGCCGCCTGTAGCGGCAGCCCATCAATTTTCCTAAACTAACCTATCGACATAATAAAATAGCTATGAAAAATAAAGACGAAATGTCACCCTTATCGTCCCTGGAAGACTGGGATGACGATGTACTGAGAAGATACCCGGAAGCCGGTCAACCAGCCAAAACCAAAGAGGAATTTAGAAATTATGATAGCCCGGAGATAGATGGCGTGCGCGAGTTTTACAGGCTCAATCATAAATATCAAACTTATGATAACGTTTTAGCCAAAAAGGAAAACTTCCTGCAGTTTGATAAGAAAGAAATGCCATGGTGGGCCGCAATGGAATACCTGAATACACTGATTGATGATTCAGACCCTGACCTGCAGCTCGACCAGTTGCAGCACTTATTGCAAACAGCCGAAGCCATCCGTGCAGACGGTCATCCTGATTGGTTTGTTCTGACGGGATTTATCCATGACCTGGGAAAGGTACTTTGCCTGTTTGGGGAACCGCAATGGAACGTAGTGGGCGACACCTTTCCGGTAGGTTGCAAATTCTCCGATAAGATCGTTTACCCGGAGTTTTTTGCTGATAATCCAGACTCTTACGACGAGCGCTTTAATACCAAATATGGCGTCTATTCACACCAATGCGGATTGGACAATGTAAATATGTCATGGGGGCATGATGAATATTTGTACCAGATAACCAAAGACTACCTGCCCGAACCGGCATTATATATGATCCGTTATCACTCGTTCTACTCACAGCACCGTGAGCATGAGTATGATCACATATTAAGTGCCCACGACCAGGAAATGTTTAAATGGGTTGACAAATTCAATCCGTACGACCTGTATTCAAAGAGCCCTAAACCGCCGGTTGTATCAGAGTTGAAACCATATTATGAAGATCTGATCGCGAAATATTTGCCCCTAACTGTTAAACTCTAGTACAATCACTGCAAGTTGCTATGCGGCATCTTGTATCTAAATGAAAAGCGGCCGTCTCTTTTGAGACAGCCGCTTTTCATTTAAGATAATCATCCGTTATTTATAATCCGGATTTTGTACTAACACACCCCCGCTTTTATCAATTTCTGTTTGTGGCAGCGGCCAATGATAAAACTTATCCTCAAAGTGATAGTTGATCAGGCTGCTTTGTACCGCATTAAGTACCGGCCCTGCAATATGCCATCTCAGCAGATCGTAGTGGCGCAGACCTTCAAAAGCCAGCTCGACGCGGCGTTCATGCCTGATTCGTTGACGCATCTCGTCCTGAGTATAGCCCGCCGGGTAGGGCGGCATATTTACCCGTGCACGCAAATCGGCCATAGCCTTATAAACTGTTGCATCTGGACCTGCAACTTCGTTCTGGGCTTCGGCATACATCAGCATAACTTCACCTAAACGCAGTATCACCGCATCTTGCTGGCTAAGTGTTGAAAATCCGTATGGGATATTATTAGGTTCCAGGAATTTGATAACTCCGTAGCCTGTAGGTCTAAGATTTGATGGATGATGAACTTTGCCCAGGCCAAAATAAACCGAATCATTGTACACGGTTTTAGCCAGCCTGGGGTCGCGGTTGTTGAACTGGTTGGTAGCATCAGTCAACGGTGAAACACCGTAAGGCTGCCCATCGGTACATTCGAAGGCATCCACCATATTTTGCATCGGTGCGCAGGCATCCCAGTCGCCATAATACATATCCCAAGGGGCAGTGTTGTTTGGCGCCAAAAAGTTAATCGAGAATATAATTTCGGTGTTATTTTTCTGGGTAGCATCCCTGAAAATATCCTCAAAATTGGTGCTCAGCTTATATTGGCTCATCAGGTCAAGACAAAGGTCCCGTACCTGTGTCAGCATAGCAGGATCTGGCGTCCCGTTGCTGCCGTATGCTGCAAATAACAAAACCCTTGCCTTTAACGCTTTGGCAGACGATGCCGCTGCATGACCCCCATTAGAATAATACGGTGCGCTGTTCAAATTGGCAATGCTGTAATCAAGGTCGGTTGTTATTTGAGTCAGCACTTGAGCAGCAGGCACTTTAGGTTGCTTTTGATTGCTCAGATTGAGTGGCTCCAATACCAGCGGCACATCACCATAAATGCTATATAACTGGAAGTAGAAAAAGGCACGGATAAACCTTACTTCGCCTTCATACAATTTACGCTGGCTATCAGAAATATCCGCTCCTTTGTAATTGTTCAGGTTTTGCAAAAACATATTTACCCTGGCAATACCGATATAGCTGTCGTCATAAATAGCAGTTTCGTAACCGCCGGTAGTAGGATTAAAATTACCCTGAACAAAGTCTTTTGCACTGCCTGAGTTAAACTGGTTGTAGCCATTATCAGTAAATCCATCTCTGAAGCCGATGCCTACGGCAAATTCTTCAGGTTGAAGCGAAGCATAAACTGCCGCCAAAGCCTCGTCAAAATCAGCCTTTGATTTATAAAAGGTTGCTGTCGCGATCTGATCATTCGGATTCAGATCAAGCGTTTTTTTACACGCGCCTAAAAACAGCGATGTAATTGATATGATGATTATTATAATTCGATTTTTCATGTGGGGCTAATTAAAAAGTAACGTTCACACCAAAAGAGTATATTTTATTTTGCGGATACTGCAGGTCGCCGTTGGCATAACGTTCAGGGTCAAGACCTTTGTACTTGGTAATGGTAAACATGTTATCACCGGCAAAATATACCCTCAGCTTATTGATGCCTATCTTTTTGGTAACATCTGACGGGATAGTATAACCAAACACCAGGTTTTTAAGTCTTAAGTAAGATGCATCCTGCAAAAAGAAAGAAGATCTGCGGCCGATCTTATCCGGTGCACTTTGCCCAAAATAAAGACGCGGCATAGTGGTTGATGGATGTTCCGGTGTCCAGGCTTCTAACCAATCTGTTGTTGGTGAAGCGCCCTGCACAAAAGGTATGGTGCCCCATCCTGAAACGTAAGATTTTACCCCGTAAACGCCCTGCATCATGGCAGAAAGGTCGAACCCTTTAAAACTAGCTGATAAGTTGAATGAGTAATTTAATTTAGGATAAGCTCCTGCGATAACTGTACGGTCATTCTGGTCAATTTTACCATCGCCATTCACATCTTTATATTTCAGGTCACCCGGCAAGGTAGAGTCTGAAAACTGCTTAGGCGAATTGGCCACCTCTTGTGCCGACTGGAATATGTCTACAACCTGCAGCATATAAAATGAATTCCATGGCAGCCCGTTTTGGTTGATGGTATAATCCCCTATCTCCGGTTGACCAAATTTCACCAGTTTATTGCTGTTATGGTCAACATTAACCCCAACGTTAAAGGCCAGGCCACTTAAAGCGCCATCACGTATTACATTATTATAGGACACGCCAAGCTCAACGCCACGGTTATTCATAACGCCATCGTTAATTGTAGGCGCGCTTAAACCTACAACTGCCGTAACCTGTGCCTGCCTTAAAATGTCAGAAGTGGTTTTATTATACCAATCGGCAGTCAAATTAAAGTTTCTGAAAATGGTAATGTCAACACCAACATCGGTCATGGTAGTTGTTTCCCATTTAATTATCGGGTTATTTAGGGCCTGCTGTGCCACACCGGTTGTTAAGCCAGAATTATCAAAAGAATAGCTTCCGGTCAGATTTAGGAGTGCCTGGTATGGGTAGTTACCCACATTTTGGTTACCCAACTGGCCCCATGATCCTCTTATTTTTAAGTTATCCAGCCAGGTAAGGTTCATTGCCTTTACAAACGGCTCCTCGGTTACACGCCAACCGGCTGAGAATGATGGAAACACGCCCCATTTATTAGCGCCGTCAAACCTCGAGCTTCCGTCATCACGCACGTTGGCTTCCAATAAATAACGTCCCTTATAATCGTAATTTAAGCGACCGAAGTAAGACATTAAGGCCCATTGATTTGAGGTACCCCAGGCGTTTTGTATATCAGCGCCACCCGCATTCAACTCTTGCAGATCCAGGTCGGGGAAGTTTTTACGGTAGCCCTGTAAGTACTGGTATTTACTTTGCTCAATGCTGTAACCAAACTGCGCCTTAATGTTGTGCCCGTGAAAATCATGCGCATAATTTAGGTAGCTGTATAAGTTGGTATAAACGGTTTGCTCATCCTGGTCGGTTAAACCCTTACCTAGATCGAGCGAGGTCTCCAGCTGATTGGTTTTAAAATTGTACTCATCAAGCGTGGCTTTAAAATCCTTGTATTTATCCATGTTAAAGTTCACCGCACCTTTGGTATACCAGGAGATATCTTTATTGAATTGAACTTCAAACCAACCCTGGGCATTTACAGCATAATCATTGGTGATCCTTCTGAAGTTTTGATCCAATACCGCTATAGGGTTTTTATTGTTGTACTCAAAGTCATAAGCTTTATAAGTATAATGACCACTGCCGTCACTTAAGTAAGGGCTATAAGTAGGCGCCTGTGACATTGCCGAAAGGAAAAGGTCCATAGAAGAGCCGTCCCAATTGCTGGCAGATGAAGGTGTACCGGCGACAGCACCACGGGTGCCTGATTTCAGCAATACATTAGTCCCGAATTTAATATGATCATTAATTTTCGAAGTTAAATTGATACGGGCATTGTATCTTTTATAATCAAAGCCCCTTTCAGTACCCTCCTGGTTAATATAACCCAACGATACATTGTAAGTGGTTTTATCATTACCACCGGTAAATACCAGGTTATGGTTTTGCGTTGGTGCGGTTCTGAATATCAGGCTCAGCCAATCTGTGTTAGGGTAATGCAGCTTGTCTGCGCTATTACGATACAGATCGATCTGATCCTGCGGATAAAGCGAGTTTGGATCCGTTGTTCCGCTATTGATACGTGCCTGGTTAAACATCTCCATATATTGGGCGGAGTTGGTTACCAGTTTATACATTTTAGTAGGACTAGCATAGCCTAAATTGCCATTGTAGGTAACTGACGATTGTCCGGATCTGCCTTGTTTGGTTGTTATCAGCACCACGCCGTTGGCGGCTCTTGAACCATAGATGGCTGCTGACGCCGCATCTTTAAGGATCGACACATTCTCAATATCGGTTGGGTTTAGATCGCTGAAGCTACCGGGAACACCATCGATCAGCACCAGTGGATCTGAGCCGGCGCCGCTAAAAGTACTGGCGCCACGGATGCGGATAGACACGTTCTCATTTCCCGGTTCACCTGAACCGGTGTTGACTGATACGCCAGGAGCAAGACCTTCCAGCATAGAGGCTGGGCTAACAACAGGACGTTTATTTATCGTTTCGCCACTTACAGAAGATACTGAACCCGTAAGGTTTACTTTCTTTTGTGTGCCATAACCTACAACTATCAATTCATTAAGCGCCGATGGTTGCTCTTTAAGCACCAGGTCGATTTGCGTTTGATTACCTACAGGAATTTCCCGGGTAACAAAACCTATAAAACTGAATACCAATACAGCATTGTTACCAGGTACACTTACTTTATAAGTACCATCAACCCCGGTTTGTGCGCCGGTATTGGTTCCTTTTATCTTAACGGTAACACCTGGTAAAGGTGCACCTTTTTCGTCCTTTACCTGGCCGGTGATAATAATATCGGGCACAGGTGCAGCGACAATTACTTTAGGGATAACGACGATTGTATTGTTATTAATAACGTAACCAAATGGCTGATCCTTAAAGCATTCTTTCAATACATCAGCCAGGTCAGTATTTTCCAGGTGCACATTTACAGGCACTGCCTTTCTCAGCATTTTGGCATTATAAAAAAGGCTGAAACCGCTCTGCTGGCGGATATCCTTCAACGTTTCAATAAGGGATGCGTTGTTTTTGTCAAGGCTGATCTTTTGTCCGAAAGAGGGTGCTGCAGCTACCTGCATTATGCAAACCAAACACAAGAAGAAGGACAACTTCATAATCAGGAACAATTTAAGTGGGACGCAGGGCAATTGCCTGCATCTTATTGCAGTAGATTTTTTATACATTTGAATGTTAGGTTAAATAGTTGGTTATGAGAAATATGATCACTTTTAGTTACCTGGCAGCTATTCAAAGCTTTATACCAGGGGCGCTGCGAACGCTCCTGGTTATAAAAAGGCAACATTATTGATTAGTTAGGAAACCTACTTCATAATGATTACCCTCCTTCCGTCTATTTTATAGTGAATTGACCGGGTTAACTGCATATTATCAAGTAGTTCTGTTATACTCTTGTACCGGGATATCGCGCCGCCAAATTCGTTGCTTTTCACAGCCTCATCCTGGTATTCAATGTCTACATCATACCATCTGCTTACCTGCTTCATTACTTCTACTATGCTCAGATCGTGGAATATGAAATAGCCATTTTTCCAGGCCATGGTTTGCTGCAGATCTGCCTTGCTGACTCTGATGGCACCACCTGATGTCATTGAAACGCCCTGTTCACCGGGGATCAGCATTGTTGCCTGGCCATTGCTGCTCATTTGCACCGACCCTTCAAGCAAAGTGGTGGTTACGTTATTATTATCGGGATAAGCGTTTACGTTAAAGTGTGTACCATAAACCTGCACTTTTGTACCGTTAGCCTGTACTATGAAAGGGTGACTTTTATCTTTGGCAACTTCAAAATAAGCTTCGCCGCTTACTTCAACCAGTCTTTGAGGGCCATTAAAAGCTTGCGGAAAACGTATGGAAGACGCTGCGTTAAGCCAAACATGGGTGCCGTCCGCCAATACAACCTGGTACTGACCACCACGAGGAGTTGTAATAGTATTGAACTGAGATGCTAAATTTCCGGCTTCGGCTGATTTATTGAATTCATAAACCACTACCCCATTACCGGCTTTACTCACCTTCACACCCGATTGGCTTGTTAAAGCGCCGTTTTTTGCATCATCTAGTACAATACTCGTTCCATTGGCCAATGTGAGGTAAGCCTTATCGCCGCCTGGTACAATAGGTTTTGGTTGGACGGTTTTTGTCAGCTGATCATTGTTATCCGATTTCTTTTTAGTAGGAATAAAAAGTGCCCCGATCAATAAAGCCACCAGCAATATTGCAGCGACCTGCATCCATCTGCTTCTGTAGGTTTTATACCTGCTTATAGGTACTATCTGCCGGCTTTCATTCAGGCGTTGCCATATCCGGGCACGTACATCGGCTTCGCTAACTCCTTCATCTTCCCAACCTTCGTCGGCCAATAGCATTTCGTCGCGGTATGTTTCCAATAGCCGTTTTTCGGCATCAGTACATTGTCCGCTCATGTATTTTTCATACAGAGCCAGAAACTCGTCTTTGGTTATCATTTAGGTTATGATTGCAGGTTTACATGATATTAGTGTGTATTTTATCACAGCACACACATATTTTTTTCATTTTTTTTTAACACTGTCTTAAATGTCGGATTATTCCTAATTTAGAAAACCAATTGTATGCACAATCCCCTTGCTAATGATTCGGAACTATGGCTCGCCGTACGTAACGACGATGAGCACGCATTTGCTATGCTGTTCGACCGGTACTGGGTGAGATTGTATAAAACAGCATTCCGGTACCTGAAAGACAGAGAAAATAGCGAAGAGGCTGTACATGATGTTTTTCTGAGCATCTGGAACCGCAGGGACCAATTGGAAATAGAATCGATCCCAAACTTTTTGCTTACGGCCATCCGCTACCAGGTTTATAACCGTATGCGCACAGCAAAGCCGCCGGTTACTTTGATCTCAAATGACCTTGAAATGGATTATCTACCCGATCACAACCAGGGCGATTACCGCATTAAAAACGAGGAACTCCTATCGGAGCTAAGCGAACATTTAGAAAAACTTCCCAAGCGTTGCCAGGAAATATTCCATATGAGCCGGATGGACAATCTCAGCAACCAGGAAATTGCCGACCGGTTGGGCATATCCAAAAGAACCGTAGAAAACCAGATAACGGTGGCATTGAAGCATCTGAGAACTTGCTTTAAACACGTTTCGATTATCCTTTGTATTTATTGCACTTTCTTTGGATAGACAATAATACCATGAATAATAGCAGTAAGCGACGTGATGGCTTTGAGGGAGAGCGGTTGATCAGCATACCGGAAAAGACACTGCACGAAATCGTATCGAAAGATCCTGCATTATTCAGGCTTTATATTTCGCATATCGGGTATTTCCCAAAAGCTTCTTACCACTATCGCGAGCGCAGGAAAGGGTGTGAGGATAACATATTTCTCTACTGCTTGCAGGGTAAAGGCTATTGCGTGCTTGGCGAGAAAAGGATAACGCTAACTGCCAATCAATTTATTATCATCCCCGCAACCGACCGCTATATCAGGTATTGGGCAGATAATAATGACCCGTGGACTTTATACTGGATACACTATACAGGTGAGGATATCAAATCAATGAATCAATCGCTGAACATAGCTTTATCTGATGGCCCGGTAGATATTGCTTTCAATCAAAAAGCATTGGATATCTGGGAAAACATCTATGAAAATTTGTTGATGGGCTTTACGAAAGAAAATTTCTGCAACGCCAGTTTTTGTTTGCATCATTTCCTTGCCACCTTCATTTATCCGCAAAAACATCGTGTCAAAATAAAAGAAGAACAAGCCGATCCAATATCAACAATTATCGAACATATGCGAAGCAATCTTCCTCAGCGGCTTTCTGTCGAAGAAATGGCATCCATGCTTAAATTATCGTCATCCCACTTTACAAACTTGTTCCGCAAAGCTACAGGCATGCCGCCCGTGGATTACTTTATCAATCTGAAAATGCAGCAGGCCTGCCTGTTGCTAAACACCAGCGACTTTAGAATTAAAAAAGTAGCCGAAACCCTGGGTTACGGGGACCAATACTACTTTTCACGCCTGTTTAAGAAATGTATGGGCGTATCTCCTGAACAATACAAGAAAAATATCATGCAGGGATAAATTGGCTATTAAGCCTTTATCGCCTGCACATTGGCCATAACCCCATTTACTTTTAGTTTAACAAGCTGTTTGTTAGGAGAAAGTAATTGATACGAAGTAACACGACCATTTTTCCAACTGAAATTAACCGTGATATTTCCCCTTGCTTTTAACCCTTTTACCTGCCCTGAAGCTTTCCATGCATCAGGAATTGCAGGTAATAGTTCAACATATCCTGCATGGCTTTGCAAAAGCATTTCGGCTATTGCAGCAGTTCCGCCGAAGTTACCGTCGATCTGGAATGGAGGCCCGGCCGAGAACAGGTTAGCATAAATACCGCCACCTGCACCATAATTGATGTCCGTTCTTTCGGTCAGGCGTAAAAGATGCTTCAAAAGCAGGTAGGCATGATTGCCATCGTGAAGGCGCGCCCAGAATAATTGTTTATACACAATAGACCAGCTTGGCCCGTCATCACCACGCGCCTCCAATGTTTTTTTGCAAGCCTCGGCGAGATCAGGCGTTCCGTTTGTTGTGATTAGATTACCCGGATATAGAGCATATAGGTGGGAAATATGACGGTGATGAATATCGGTCTCTTTATAATCTTTGAGCCATTCCATTAACCGGCCATCTTTTGAGATCTGGCCGACCGGCGGCAATCGTTTTATCTTTTGCTGCAACGAATCGCAGAGCGCTTTGTCTGTATGTAATATATTGCCTGCTGTGATGACATTTTCAAACAACTCTCTTATTGCCTGATTATCGATAGTTGGACCTTCGCAAATGGAGGCTGTTTTACCATCAGGTAAATAAAAGGTATTCTCTGGCGATGAGGACGGCGACGTAACCAACCAGCCTGTTTCCTTATTGGGAACCAGCATATCATTGTAAAATAAAGCCGCACCTTTTAGGACCGGGTAAATTTCTCTTAGATATTCCATGTTGCCGGTAAAATCGAAGTGTTGCCACAGGTTGTTACACAGCCATGCTGAACCGACCTTGGTAACGCCCCATGATGCCGATTCGCCCGGTTCGGTAAAACCCCATATATTGGTGATCACGTGTGCCACCCAGCCGCGGGCATTATAATAAGCTTTCGCAGTTTTCTCGCCATAAGGCACCATTCCCTCCACCAATTTGGCAAGTGGCAGGTTAAGCTCGGAAAGGTTGGATGCTTCCAGCGGCCAGTGGTTCATCTGCACATTCACGTCCAAATGATAATCGCCGTTCCATGGAGTTTGTACCTGGTTGGCCCAAAGTCCCTGCAAGTTTGGAGGTAGTAACCCTACCCGAGTACTGCAAATACTTAAATAGCGCCCGTATTGATAAAAAAGCGCCGGTAAGCCCGGATCGGCATCGGGATTTTGCTGATAGTTTCGCAAGCGGTCTATCGTTGGCAATTCACCGGCCTTATCAGTTCCCAGGTTGATGGACACACGATTAAACAGCTTCTGAAAATTGCGGATGTGCGCAGAACGTTCAACTGGATAAGCTTTAGCCATAGCTGCTTTAACCAAAGAGGCAGCATGTGTTTTGTAAGCTGCATCTTTAAAATCCGTCTTAGCAGAAACATAAACAATGGCTTCAGTTGCATTCTTTACCTGCAAACTGCGCCTATCAGAAAGTAACTGGCCGCCTTTAATTTTTACATCAACCCTTCCAAAATATTTCATGCCGCCGCCACCATTTCCATCGGGCAATTGGCCGGAAATTTCAAGATGGTTCGCAGTTGTTTTAGTCGAAAAATGCTGAGGCCGGTCAATTCCAATTGAAAAATTTAACTGTCCTGGTTTGCTGGCTGTGATCCGTATAACATCAACATCATCCCCAAAGCTGGTGATATACTCACGGTTATAGGTAACACCATTGACGGTATAACTGCAATTCGCTATAGCATTGTCCAGGCTCAACGATCTTTTATAATTCTTAAGCGTCAAACGACTGCTGTCGATCCCATAATTGAAAGCAAGATGAAGGTTGACCAAGATTTGATAGCAGCCAAAAGGCACATCTGCACCGTCGCCACTGCCGGAGCCCTTTCCTTTGCAAATAAAATCTTCATTCACGATAGCCTGTGCTTCATCATTTTTCCCCTCGGCTAATAGTCTTCTTATCTCGGGCAGGCGTTTGTAGGCATTATAGTTATTCGCATCCTGCGGCGAACCGGACCACATAGTAATATCGTTTAAAGTGATATTTTCATTTATTATACCGCCATCAGGCATCATACCCAATCTTCCATTGCCAAGCGGCAAACATTCCTCCCAAACTTTTGCCGGCTTAGTAAAAAAGAGCTTCTGGCGGGATACCTGGCATACCCCGTTAGATGAAAAGAATATTAAAAGCAGGAACAAAGAGCCTGGCAGTTGGAGCAAATACTTTTTTAGCATAATCGTGCGGAATGGGACCGGTATGAGTAAATTGGTTATTTCAGTTTCAAAACTATTTTCTATCTACAACGAATAAAATGGATTAACCCACTAAAATAATGGATTAATATACGGCTCATGAGGATTTCAGCCAGCAGACAGGTGATAAACCATATATCCGCCTTTTACTGCAATTATTGATTTATCCGCCTATTTGTTGACTAAAAAGTTCACGATCCGGCAGGCGTTACCTTTGCTGGATGGATTTTTCTTCCCGTTGATGCTGATCTTTAATACGTGCTTGCCGGGCTTCAGATCACTACCAAGTAATAAATACCAGGGCAAATGAAGCATTCCGCTCCACTGGGTATAAAGGTCAATACTTTTTACAGGTCCGTTATCTACAGCGTAATTGATGATCCCAGCATCCGATCCTGAAATTATGGCTATTCCTACGGCCGTTCCACTAAATGGAAGTGATAATTCCGCGCCCGGCTTATCAGAGCTCAAAACAGGTACATTCACAAAACCATCGCGGGTGCCAAGGCCATCAATAGGTTCCCAGTTTTCTATATAAGCCCAGCCGGAAGTATACTTTGCATTTTTTATATTGTAATAACTGCCGTTTTCAAAACTGGCTTTATTAAGGGGCTTGGGTAAAGATGATTTAGAATTGATTGCCTTACCTGCTTGATCTTCAAAACAAGTGTTCAGTAGGTCTTTAATCGTCTCAAAATATAATTCCTGGCCAAAAATGGCGGGATGCAGGTCTTTAAAATCATCGTTCCATGAAAACTCTTTGTTTTTCATTTTGTCCCTTACCTCTTTGGCGATATTAATAAATGGCAGGTTATAATGCTGCGCCACCAGCTGATGGTTTTTTATTTCTACGGGAGTGATTCCCTTATTATAATCACCTGTTTTGTCAGGATCGGCGAAGGCCATCATCACAATGTCCATATCCGGGTTGCTCTTTTTTGCATGTCTGATGATCCCTTCCAGGTCGCGTACCTGCGTAATGCTGTCTGTCCCATTCACCCTGTCATTCACCGCCGCTTCAAGAAAAAGTAAGTCGGTTTTACCTGAATCAAGTACATCCCGCTGCAATCTGAAAGCATGAGGCAGGCTTCCTAACGAAGGGATACCCGCTGCCACAAAATGAAAATCGGTATTTGGGAAACGTTCTTTCAAATACCTGCAAACCTTTTGCCGCCAACCGGGATTATAGGTGATCGACCCGCCGAGAAAAGCAACCTGGACTTTCCCTCCTCTTGCAGCGGTACTGTAAAAAGAATTAAGCTTGTTCCCGGTTTTATAATAATCACTATAAGGCAAGGTCCTCTTCACCGGGTAGGAGTTATTGTAGATAAACTCAGCAAAATATCCCGGCCTATCTATTGGCACATGATGCCCTTGCAATTCCTGCGGCCCTGTGGTTACCGGGTAAACGCTCATCGGTCCACCGGCTGCGATATAATGTTGTGCAAACGGATAAGTATTTTCGGCAACAGGCACCAGCTTATCATCCAAACCAACAAGATGCAGAACCGGCACCCTGAACGACGCCAATCCCTCCAAATTATCGATAGGGTTATCATTATAGGCAATGGCCTGAGCTTCGGTAAAATGATAGAGGTTTTTAAGTTGGTTCCATAAAGCCATATCACCCGGCCCCTTGTCTTTGCCGCCGGGCCAGCTTTTTATATCGCATACCGGTGTTTCGGCATAAATACAGCTAACCTTATCAGGATTTCTCTTCGCCCAGCCATAAGCATATAATCCACCGCGACTAACTGCCTCCAATGCTGCTTTTGGCGCAAAAAATAATTTATCAGTGAGGTAGTAATAAAACTTATCCCAAACCTGCAAAGATGCCGGGCTGCCATACTGATCGTCGACATTGATATAAGCAACATAAAACCCTTTTGAGAGTAAGATGCTGTCCATATCGGTATGCCAATCGGGAAATGAAGAGCGCCAAACCCATGGGTTACCGGGTAATACCTTTGAGGGTTTTACATAATATGCTGGGTGACCTTCAACAGTAAATTCAATCCTTTCAAAACCCTTCCAGGTTTTACCAGCGGCTTTCTCCTGGGCTTTTACCGAAAAAGAAACAATCGCCAAAGTAATTGTTAATATAAGTCTGAAATGTGGTTTTGAATAGATTGTAGAATTTACCTGCATCTGATTTGGTTATTTAACTGGCGGGGTAAATATATGCAGCATTTGTGTTCAATAAAAAACGCCATTCCCAAAAAGTGAATGGCATTTTTTATTGGAGTCGATTAAGCCCCCAGCAATCAGTAGTTATTGCTTAAGGATTCATAATCTTAATAAGCTTATTGGTTACTATATAGTTGGGTACGTAAAGCGTATTATCGGTAGCCGACGTAAGCGATGCATCCCTATCGATTGCATAACCAAATTCACCGCCTTTTTTTCCGGTCAAAGGCTCCCATCTTGCAAAATCAAATGCATGCCCTGTGCCGTTTACCGGGTAGGTAACATCATACCAAACATTGCTTGGGTACCCGTTTTCTTCGTAAAAGCTAAAACCTGGCACGAACTTGCCGGAGCTAATGTAAGGAGCAAATGTGGCCCAGGTAGTTTGCAGGGTTGCTGAGCTTCTTCCATATGCCTGCAGCCATACATAGCTTACCATGGTATAAACCTTACGGAACATGCTATTTGTACCGCTTTGATTGGTATCAAAGGTCAACAGTTTACTGGTACCGGATTTTGGACCAAGGTAGGCCGACAATGCGGTATAAACACCCACCATATCATTTAGCGTTTGCCCGGTTGGGTTGCTTTCAACATCGATATCATAACCGTCAAGGTTATATTTATTCACCAGGCTATCCATAATATATTTAGCGGTAGCCTTATAGCCGGCCGTATTATGCCCGGCACCAGCAACCAGGTTCAAATTACCGGTCATGATGACTTTGGTGCCTTTTGCATGTAATGTGTTGATCCAACCCGGCACGTTACCGATTATTGGTGATGTCGGCGAGAAACAGAAAAGTATCAGCACGTCCAGACTGTCTGGTACCGCCGAGAAGTTAGAGCCATTAAGCCCCGGACCGTAGCAAGGGCCCTGTACGCGGTAAAATCCTGCCATAATTTCGTGCGGACTGTTTTTGTAGGCAATAAGCGCAGAGTCCGGAGTTCCCGGAACCGCACTCATGTTTAATTTGCCCTTCAAATTACTACTGTCAGAATGGGCTTCCTTTTTACAGGACTGAACCAATGCAACCAGGCCAATACACAACGTAATTAACCACACGTTAATTGAGAAGATGTTCTTTTTCATAACTGTTTTCTTTTAGGTTTATAAAATAAAAATTGGTTGAGAGGGAATAACGACACCAAAGTTTAAATAGACTGCGCGAAATATTATCACGCGCATGGTGTCCGGATCAGTAAGAATAGAAGGCGTTTACGTGTAAACATTCGTTATCGGCAGCAAATTTCGGTCGACCATTCGGGGTTGTAATTGTAGGATTTTTTGGAGAGAGTCGGTCACCCCAGATGCATTTTCCACATCCGGGGTAGTGATTTTGTATCTTACCATAGGGGCATTAATAAGGTTGGAAAATTCCTGTCAGTTAATTATTAGATAAAAATAAAGTATTCGTTAATAAATAACAACCCTATTATCAAGGTGTTTCGCTTAAGCTCACCATTTTTTGAAAAATTGAGCTTTACTCTATTCTCAAAATTATCGTACTTTTAGCTCACCATGCTGAACGTTAGCTGTCTTCCTCCTCCAGCCTCATTTTTTATAGCTTAATAACTATAACTGTGGCATTTACATCCGACAGGATTGAATTGCCTATTTATTTAATTTACAGCTTTTAAAAAATGAAACAAGCATATCTTAAATTACATATAGCACTCATCTTAGCAGGCTTTACCGGCATATTCGGTAAACTGATCACTTTAAACGCCGGCCTCATCAGCTGGTACCGCCTGTTCCTTTCTTCAATTATCATGTTGCTGTTCTTTACCATCAAAGGCAAGCTTCCGGCTATCACCAACAAATCCAAACTCCAAATAAGCTTTACGGGTCTTTTACTGGGCATTCACTGGATCTTGTTTTATGGCAGCATCAAATATTCGAACGTTTCTGTAGGCGTAGTCTGTTTCGCATTAAGCAGTTTTTTCAATGCCGTTCTAAATCCAATCGTCAATAAAAGAAAGTTATCGGTCCAGGAGCTTTTATTGAGCGGATTGACACTTTTAGGTATAGGTCTCATTTTTGGAATGGATGCCAGCTACCGGCTGGGAATTACTTTGGGCGTGTTTTCTTCCATGTTTTCAGCTTTATATACGCTCTACAGCGAGCGCATTGTGAAAGATTATGACGGACAAACCTTTATGCTCTGGCAAATGAGCGGAGGCTGCATTGGTCTCACATTGCTGATGCCGCTGGTTTTATGGTTGTCTCCTGTCAACACCATCATTCCTTCGGCAGCAGATTTTGGTTGGTTAATTGTGCTGGCTGCCTTTTGTACCGTGTTGCTTTACTTTCTCATCAACGCCACGCTTAAGAAAATACCATCATTTACCGTCAGTCTCACTTTTAACCTGGAACCCCTGTATACTATCCTGCTGGCGATTGTTATCTTTAAAGAAGGCCGTGAGTTTACAGTAAGCTTTTACTGCGGGTTAATACTGATTGTTAGTTCACTGGCTTTGCAAATGTACCGGCTTAAAAAACAGTCGGTGAAGCCTAATGAGTTAGCTTTATAAGGAAGAAATCTGGAAATTAGCAGTCTATGAAAAAGATAATTACAGCGTTATTGATAAGCGCACTATTCATCCATACGATGGCCTTTGCTCAGGAGCATTATCCGAATGAAGTTGACAGCTATTTTTTGATCAACAATTTTCCTTTTCAAAGCGGTGAGACTACGTTACCGGAATTAAAGATCCACTATACCACTTTTGGCAAGCCTATAAAAGATAAAAATGGCAAGGTAACCAATGCCGTGCTGATAATGCATGGTACAGGGAGCAGCAGTCGCGGCTTTTTAGGCAGCCAGTTTGCAGGGCTTCTTTTTGGTGCGGGGCAGCTTTTGGATGCCAATAAATATTACATCATTTTACCTGATGGTGTGGGCCATGGGAAGTCGAGCAAACCAAGCGATGGTTTGCATATGAAATTTCCTAAATATACCTACGACGACATGGTGGCTATTTATTACCGTTTGCTAACCGAGCACCTGGGTGTTAACCATTTGCGCTTAACCATGGGCACTTCGATGGGGGGCATGCACACCTGGATCTTTGGTTATCAATATCCGGGTTTTTCTGACGCTTTGCTGCCGTTGGCCAGTTTACCGGTCCCCATAGCTGGTCGTAACCGGATGATGCGCAAAATGGCTATTAATTTAATCGAAGCCGATCCTGAATGGAAAGATGGCGAATATACCACACCGCCTGTTCAGGGATTAATGGGCGCAGGCTCTTCCTTGTTTTTTATGGGAAGTAGTCCGCTGCAGCTACAAAAAAAGGCACCTACGCGGCAGCAGGCAGATGACATTGCCTCGGAAACGCAGAAAGGTTTTGCCAAGATGGATGCTAATGATCTGATCTATCAATTGGATGCCTCCCGAAATTATGACCCTTCACCCTATCTTGATAAGATAAAGGTTCCACTGTTTGCCATTAATTCTGCAGATGACCAGATCAATCCTCCGGAGCTGGGAATAATGGAACACCAAATTAAAAAGGTAGTAAAAGGCAGATATATTTTACTGCCGATAACTGATAAAACACAGGGCCATGGCACCAACTCGCTCCCTGCTATCTGGGGTCACTATTTAAAGGAGTTACTTGCTAAAAGTCAACCCATTACCCATTAAATTAACGCCAATGAAAACTTTAGCCGAATTTAAAGATTCATTAGAATCAGCGCAGCCCGGTAGCGGATTATCTGCCCAGTTAAAAAGTCTCTGGTATGATGGCAAAGGCGATTGGAACCAGGCGCATGCCCAGGTTGATCATCTCAGTGATCAGGCATCGGCGTGGGTACATGCTTATCTGCACCGTAAAGAAGGGGATATTTGGAATGCCGATTACTGGTACAGCAAAGCACAAAGGAAGCGGCCAAACTTATCTTTAGATGAGGAATGGGAACAATTGGCATTACATTTCCTGGGTCGAAGCTAATAAAGTCACTCTACCAGGCAGTTTGTTTGCATCAAAGCAAAATCACCGCATTAGCTCCGGATAATAACGCGCTACCATATCCTGATCATGTTTACTTAGCTGTTTTATTGGAACAGGTTTATCCTGTGGGCGTAAGCCTTTCTGGTTGATCTCGTTTATCAAGCTCCAGTTTTTTACCGGGTGTTTCGGGTCGGGATCCAGCGGTTCTTTTGCCGGCAGGTCATAACGGGTAAAATCGATAACCGAAAAAGGCGTTTCCTTGTGCCAGTCGCGCAGCAATGCCAGCCGGAACTCCTTGTTCATGAACCATTTTATTTCGAGGTTATTGTAAGAATCTCCCAGCCCCGAGCCACGTTCCTCGAACCGGTAGTTCCAGTGATCGTTATTTTTATTCTGCGCTCGCCAGAGGTCGCCATATTCGCCGTAGGTGACAAAGTGCGTATCGGGCCAGCGCTTTTTTGTACCGGTCACCCACATTTCCAGGGCCCCGCAAATGAGGTCCTTACCAAACTCGTGTACTAACTGTGCTTCCCAGATATTGGTCACCCAGCCAAAACCATTTAGCTCGAAACCCTTATCGAAATGGATAGATTGTGTATGCATCACCTCCCTGTGACCCAGTTCCAATCCCCACCCTATATATGTTTCTATAGGACCAACACCTCTTCGACTATTATACCCGGTAATTTCGTGATCTGACTGGCCTGCCCGCCTGGCGCAAATGAAATCCATCGTCCAGCCATCCAGGTTAACGCAATCGATAAAATCACTTGCGTTTTGTGCCGGCTTACAAAAGTGTTGTTTGGATGGATAAAATGGGTAAGACGGCGATCCATCTGCCCCGCCGCCATCAATAGCATACTGGCTCCAAATTACAGCATGCGCTGTATGGATGTTCTCTTTTTCTGCAAGGTATTGCAAGCTATTGGCTGATAAAAATCCGCCCATTATAGCTTTGGGGCGATACCCATTACCTACGAAATTTGTGATGATCTGGATAGCCTCCGTCATTTCGCGGTTCACACGCTCACGCGGCAAGTACATCGCCGGAAAGTAACCAGGAAAGTAAGAAACTTCGTCGCCGTATTTTTGCTGGCATTGCACTACATAATCGCGTATCTCGGCGTAATTTTTCCGTTTATCCTCCAATGCGTTGAGGGTAAAACCCCATGTCAGACGACCATCAGGGTTGTTCTTTGCAAACGCTTCACGCATGGAGCGCACGCCATCAAGCGTATGCCATTCCGACTCATCCCGTGGGTGCAATTTAACTTCACGCGAAACCTCCCAGGGCGTGGTGCGGATCATGATGCAAAAAGTCACAAACCGGTTTCCATTCAATACCAGCGGATTTTGACCGCCCGGCAGGAACGTGTTTAATGGATTGACAAAGTGCGGAGCCGCCAGTAAGCCGGCACCTGATATAGCTGTGGTTTTTATAAAATTACGTCTGTCCATTTACTTATTATATACCCTGCAAGCAAGGCATCGAAATATTTGAAAAATACAAATATTAATGAGGAAACAATGCAAGATAAAAAATTGAATGTTACACTAAAAAAACTCATTAAACGTTTCCTATCCTATATCTGAACCTTTATATATGAAAAGAACCTTAAATCTTGTAATGGCCCTTTCTTTAATTGCGGCCATTTTCCTGTGCAACAAAGCTAATGCACAAAGCAGCGACAGTAAACTTCGGTTAGACATCGGCGTAGAAGGCCTATTACCCGTGGGCAGTTTCACTAACACCGTAAATTTCGGACTGGCAGTCACGCCACGTTTACAGTACATCGTCGACAATAAATTTGCGCTGACTTTTACATCCGGCTTTTATCACTTTTATACCAAAAAAATTTTCATAACCGAAGGGTTTGGTGCCGGTTCATATATAGAAAATGATTTAGACATCGTTCCGGTCAAAGCGGGGCTAAAATATCTTGTGTTGCCTAATATCTATGTGGCCGGAGAAATTGGCGCCGGCTTTGAAGTAGAAGATGGCGGAGGCCCGGTAGATTTGCTTTTGTCACCGTCAATTGGTTACTCCAAAAAAAACTGGGATGTCGGGTTACGGTATGAAAATCTCCATGGGCCATACAGCTCCGCCGGTGTATTGGGGCTACGTATAGCCTATAGTTTTGGGCTGTAACCGATAGACTTTACATTGTTTATATAAACCCAGCCGGGCATTCGGGTTGGAGATAGTAGTCGCCTTTCGGTAAAATGACAGTTCGGTCATTGGTGCATATCTTAAACAGTAATTTTTATTTAATTTAGTGTGCACTGTCAATCTTTCAAGAGATTGACAGTAAAAAACTTACGAACCTTTTTACAGTAGATCAATCATCACACCTAAATAAAATGAAGAAAATCTTAATCGTAGTATTTGCCGGAGTAATTATACTCCTGTCAACCTTTAGCGCCATAGCACAAGCTAATGGGTCTCAACAAACCGAAAGCCAGGTAATTAAAAAGAGCATGATCAAAGTGACGATACTTTATCCAAACGGAGAGGGTAAAAAATTCGATATGGATTATTACACGACGAAACATTTTCCGTTACTCAAAACTTTATTTGGGGATGCTTTAAAGGCCACTGCCATCGATAAGGGAATAGCTAGCGGTGCGCCAAACACACCTGTGCCTTTTGTAGCAATCGGTTATCTGTATTTTGATAAACTCGAAGATTTTCAAAACGGAATGAAAACCAACGGAACCAAAATTCGGGCTGATATTCCGAACTATACCGATATCACACCGGTGATCCAGATTAGTGAAGTTGTGCAGTAGTCTTGTTAATGACCAAAAAAGCAATGAGTGGTTGGGTTTAGGACCTGGTTTACTAAACCCTCTGGACTACTTAATAGGACATCAAAAAGGGCGATTACTGTTTGTTAATCGCCCTTTTTGTTTTTATATTTCAATGCTGATAGCAGTGATGACGCCCAATTATTACCGGAATAAATACAACAGGGAGTAATCATGCAGGTGCTTAATTCCTGGGGAAACCCGGATCGGCTTTTACTTCATCTATTTGATGAGTATGCCGGTTGCTATGAGCCGAGATAAGGAGGATAAATTGGTATGAGTCGAATGTGCCTAGAGGTAATTCCAGCACGTGGTTACGCAGGTCTGCATTAGTATTTTTAACAAAATCAATCAGCTTTTCACGGTTTTCTTTAAATGCTTGAAGGGCCTCAGCCAGTGTTTTGTAAGGCGAATTGGCTGGTTCGAGCGCGGAAAAGGTTTTGGCTTTATGAGATCGGTCTTCCACTGCTTTAACTAGCGCTGTATCTGTTAATTTTATGCCGGCCCTTTTTTCTGGGTTTGGTGCTTTCTTTAATGAAGCCTCTGCCATTGCCCAGAGTTCTTTTTCCGAGGCTGCAATATGCTTAACGCATTCTTCTACACTCCACCTGTCGGCAGCAGGTTTATAAGTCAATTGCGCTTCAGTTAGCCCCTTTACCGCATTAAAAACTCCTGCCTCAGTTTCTTTTAGTGACCGGATAGCGTCCTCCCGTTCTTTTGCAGTAAGTTGATTTTGTTGTGCATTGCCTTTGTAAGCAACAAGGCTTAGCACTATCAGTAGCAGGAATGGTTTTATCGTTTTCATGTAATTGCGTTTTACACAAAATTACCATCTTGATTCATTCCTCAAAAGGCACTATTCAGACATTCTGACGGGGCTGTTTGGACGATAAAGCGTCCTGTTTGCCGCTTTAGATTAAATCACTTATCGCCCTTTATGATCTCTAGTATTCTCTCATTATTGACGGTCCACATACCTAGTCGCTCTTCGGTAATTCCTTCCTTCAGTTGGTAGCTATTTGATGGGCGGTCATCCGTAAAAGTAGTTTCCATATATCTGAAGCTGATACTGTCGTTTTTTGCCAGCTGATGCGCAACTTCGACAATGTGGGTCGATACCACGAAAAAACAACTTTTCACGTCAGCAAAAGCAGCGATAATGGCCGATGAGGCATCAAATGCATCCTTGACATTCGTTCCACGGAAGAGCTCATCAAAAATCACAAAAACATGCTTTGATTGATTAACCATTTGTGCCACTTGCTTCACTCGCAATACTTCCCCATAAAAATGGCTATGCCCCTGATCTATGTTATCAGATAAGTTGATTGTTGTTATTAATCCGCTAAACAGGCTGGTTCTCATGTACGCTGCCGGCACCGGAAAGCCTAATTGCGAAAGATAAACAGCAATTCCCATGGCTTTAAGTAATGTTGATTTACCGGCCATATTGGTACCGGTAACAAAGCAGATATTTTTTTTAACGCTAAAATCAATATCATTACTTACGGGATGCTCAAGAAATGGATGAAATAGCCCTTCAAACATCAAAACCGGTTCACTATTTTCATCTATTACAGGTATAGTGAAGTCCCTAGCCTTACCACTTGCACTGACCGTCAGATAAGCATCTAGTTGGTAAATGACATTCAACAGGTTTTTAATCTCTGCCCGGGCTGCGCTTCTAAATAAATACTCTGCTTTAGCGATCTCTCCTGCCGTAAGCTTACTCTTATCACTAATATGTCTGATCCATTCAAAATCATCTCTTTGATAAAAATCACTGATTGCCGACTTGTAAGCCAGGAAAGCCTCCGGAGCTTTTTCGGTTAGATGATCTGAAAATCGCCGCAGTTCTTCCAATAATTTTAAAACGCAATGGCTGCCCTGTCTGATAAGATAGCGTTCGTTTTTATTTTTAAACGAATAAACAATCCTGTTGAGAATACTTTTTAGCGCCGAAACCTGGACAGGACTCTGTCCTTTCAAATAAAACTCCGCAAAGTCACAGGTATTCTTATCAATTTTAAAATCGACTTCATTCTCATTGAGATAAACAAAAACTGCAATACGCTCTTTGATTTGCTTCGCATCACTTAAGGGATTGTTAAACATAGTGGACAGCTTCTCGTGCCCCCCGATAGATTGCGTTTTACCCAGCAATGCAAATACCGATTGCTTTTGCTGACTGTTGGGAAAAAGCGCCAGATCTGTTAAAGTTTGTTTGTCAACCTCTAAATACATTTAAGCAGGTCTTTATCTTTAGGTTAAGTATAAACAACGTTGAGATTGGGAGAAAAATATACCGGCGCATTATTCTTCAAGGCCTGTAAACAAAAGAAGCTGTTCTTTTGAACAGCTTCTTTTAATTCAACTTACTAACTTATCACCACCCCGGGTTCTGAGTCAGCTTTTTATTTGTATTCATTTCCCGTTGCGGGATAGGCCATAACAGATATTGCTGCTTCATGGTCACACCTTGTTCGTTGGGTGTTGCAAATGCATCGCCAAATTTGTTGTTGGTTACGTCGTAGATCATGTGCGTGCGTTGTATATCGAAATAGGCTTTATCCTCATAAGCAAGCTCATGATAACGCTCTTTCCAAATCGCTTCGCGGAACTGTGCCTGGGTCAGACCGCTTAAAGCAGGCAATTGCGCCCTTGTCCTTATCTTATTTACCTGGTCATAGGCTGCCTGTGTTGGACCGCTAACTTCGTTGCTTGCTTCTGCATAGATCAGCATAGCCTCCGGCAAACGGAGAAATGTCCAGTTCTCATCACTCTGACCATTTCCAAGCGCACTTTCTACATGGAAGAATTTATAAAGTGCATGCTCTCCAAAAATTACTGTTTTGGTAGTATCACCATATTGCGGATAGCTTGAAAAATAAAACTGGCGTTCCTTCGCGCGAAGATCACCTGCTTCATAACTTGCAAAAAAACCATTGGTAGGGATCATTGCTCCCAGGTGGTCGCCGTATGCGCCAACAGGTAAGTTAAAAGGAATGGTTAATTGCGGGATGGCATTTGTGGCCACGCCTACCAGATACTGACCCTGGAATATTAGCTCTCCCTGGTTTTTATGGGCATTATCATGCAGGAAAGCATAGTCTGTAAAAAGGGTATAATCAGTCAATACTTTTTGAGCTTCCGTTGCTGCAAGTGCATAATTTGCGGTTTTTTGTAAAGGATACCCTGCTGTAGTCAGGTATACACTGGCAAGCAAAGTCCTTACCGCTCCGAGTGATACCCTCCCGGTTTGATCTGTTTCCGGCAATTTTGAATTTTCGGCCTGTTGCAAATCGCTGATGATCTGCTCATAAACCTTGTCCGAAGCTGTCCGGGTTGGGTAAAGGTCCGGGCTGGTAACGGTAACGGGAGTGGTAATTAAAGGCACATCGCCGTATAACCTTACCAGGTGGTAGTAAAAGAAAGCTCTTAAAAAGTAAGTCTCGCCCAGCAGCTTGCTCTTCAAATCTCCATCCATACTGATTGCAGGGATACGCTCAAGGGCCAGGTTTGCGTTGGCAATAGCATTGTAGCTATTTTGCCAAACATCTTCAAACCCAGGGTTAACGGCGTCGGTACGCTGATTGATCACGTTCCCGTTATTAACACTCTGACCTAATGAAGTGGCATGCCCTGCAAATAGTTCGATAGTGATAAACGGACTTTCGCCATAAGCATCCCCGTTTTGAAAAAGATGCAGCTGCGTGTATATCCCATTAACAAAGGTTTGCGCCTGCGAGGCAGAAGTGAAGTAATTGTCTTTTACAAAGTTGCTCTTGTCTTTTTCATCAAGGTATTTATTGCAACTGCTTACCACCAGTGAAAGGATTATTAAGGAATAACCCAACCAATATTTTTTATATTTTAATTTCATGATCTTTTACTTAAGCTAGGTTAAAAACTTGCGTTAACACCAAACAGGAAGGTTCTTGGTTTCGGATAATCGTAAAACTGTATGCCCTGCGTAAAGTTGCTCGATCCGTTGTAAGTAGATGTTTCAGGATCGTAGCCGGTATATTTGGTGATCAGGAACAGGTTTTGTGCCTGTAAATACAACCGCAGGCGGCTCATACCGATCTTCGATGTAATGTCTTTCGGGAAGGTATATCCCAAAGTCACCATCTTGCCGCGGATAAATGAGCCATCCTCTACTTTGGTAGAATAAATTTCGGTCTGGTACCTTACATAAGCAGGCCTGTCTTCGGCAATGCTTGTATTTTGATTGGTTGGCGTCCAGGCGTTCAGCACGGTAGCGTAGCTGTTTGCCTGCCCGGTGCGGTCCTGGCCGGAGTGACGCGTCAGGTTCATGATCTGGTTGCCATAATCAAATTGCAGTTCAACACCAAAATCGAAATTCTTGTATTTAAAGGTGTTGGTAAACGTGCCGTAACCGTCAGGGGTTGATTTTCCTAAAACAGTCTTGTCGTCGGCAGTGATCTTGCCATCACCGTTTTTATCCCATATTTTCAGGTCGCCGGGCAACAGGCCATATTTTGCTGCTTCATTGGCTTCGGCTGTTCCCCAGGTGCCTAACACTTTATATCCCCAGAAAGTACCCGCTGGTAAACCTACCCGCATCAGGTTGAATTGTGACAGGAAGGTTGGGTCAAGGAATATATCATCGTTGGAGGCCCCAAGGTTCAAGATCTTATTTTTTAGGAATGAAATATTGAATGAAGTATTCCACGAAAAATTCTCTGACCTGATATTCTCTGTATTGATCGTTAACTCGATGCCTTTATTCTGCAACCGGCCGATGTTTTCAAAAACAGAGCTAAATCCGCTTGTTTCCGGCAGTGGAGCATCAAGCAACAGGGCCCTGGTTCTTTTCAGGAATGCGTCTGCTTCAACGTTGATGCGGTTATTGAACAATCCGAATGACACCCCCAGGTCGTACTCCGCCGTTTTTTCCCAGGCCAATTGATTGTTACCAATACTGGTTTGAGTTGTGCCGATCGATTGGGCATTATTAAATGGATAATTGTTGGTATTGATGTTTGCCGGTGAACGGTACTCGCCAATTTCCGAGTTACCTGTTAAACCATAGCTTAATCTTAATTTCAGATCGGAGATAGTTTTATTATCCTTCAGGAAATCTTCCTGAGATATTCTCCAGGCTATAGCTGCAGAAGGGAAGAAACCGTTTTTAACATTGGTTCCAAAGCGGGATGACCCGTCTTCGCGACCGGTTACCGTAAACAGGTATTTGTCTTTGTAACTATAATTGAAGCGACCGAAAAATGACCGCATTTGCCATGCATCATACCCCGAAGTAGGTATTCCCGGTATTTGGCCGCCGCCCAGGTTATAATATTCGTAATAATTATCGGAAAGGTCCTGGGTTGAACCGTAAGAAGTTAACTGCGAGAAATTTTGCAGTTCGACACCAGCAACAGCGTTTATCTTATGATCCTTACCAAATGTTTTATTATAAGTTAAGTGATTTTCCCATTGCCAGAACGTGTTGTTGTACTGATTGATTGATGCAGAGCTGTAGGTTTGATTGGCTGTTGAACCACCCACCAAGCCGCTTTGGAAATGCGGGTGTGTATTGCTGGATGTGGTAACACCAATGGTACTGCGCAGGTCAAGCCCTGGTAATATGTTGAAATCAGCATAGCCATTACCGCTAAACACACGGTAATAGAACAATGATTTGATTTCCTCCGCCTGCGCAACCGGGTTGTCACCGCCTTCCATGTTTGGATAGTCGGTACGTTTGCCATAGGTTCCATCAGGATATTTGATCGGGATGATCGGGATCATCTCGATCAGCATACGGGGGATGTTATTACCTCCGGTACCGTCATCAGCCGTCCGGGTCTCCCTGTAATCATAGTTAATGGTTGCACCCACTTTTAGCCATGGTTTAACCTGGTTGTCAATGGTCAAACGCGCATTATAGCGTTTCTGATAACTGTTCAGAATAATACCTTCGTCATCGCCGTAGTTTAAGAACAAGCCATAATTGAGGTTTTCTGTACCGTTGGTAAACGAAAGGTTGTGGTTCTGACTATATGCGGTACGGGTGGTAGCTTTTTGCCAGTCCACATCATATAACGGGTTCAGGTTAGCATCAAATAATTTACCGATCAGAGCGGTCCGTATTACTTTCGGATCATCATCGGCATATTTGCCTGCGGCCCATCCAACGGGGTCGTATTTTTTAATATTGGCATAAGACTGATCTTCAACCGCAAGGAATTGTTTGGCATTCAGCACCTTCAATTCCTTAGCCATTGTGCTTATGCTTCCGTAAGCATCGTAATTAACGGAGCCCCCGGTTTTGCCACCTCTTTTTGTGGTGATCAGTATTACACCGTTTGCACCACGTGTTCCGTATATGGCTGTTGAAGATGCATCCTTAAGCACATCAATTGAAGCTACATCATTTGGATTGAGCGAAGAGCCGCCTTCTGTCCAAACCACCCCGTCTACAACATACAGTGGGTCGGTACTGGTATTGATAGAACTATAACCACGTATCCTCACCTTGGTTTCGCCTCCCGGTGCACCTGAGTTTGTCGAAACGTTAACACCGGCAATTTTACCGGCAAGTTCTTCCTCCACAGTTTGGGCTGGCCGTTCCTGTAGTTGCTTGCTGTTCACGCTACCAACCGCGCCGGTAAGGTCTACTCTTTTTTGGGTACCATAACCCACAACCACCACCTGGTTGAGTTCTTTAGATGCTTCGGTCAGTTTTACATCGATCTGCTCTTTGTTATTTACCGCAACTTCCTGCGTGTTATAACCAATAAAACTGAATACCAATGTGGCGCTGCCGTCCACATCGGTGAGCGAGTATTTACCGTTTGCATCTGTTATTGCACCTGCAGAGGTTCCTTTAACTTTTACAGATACGCCGGGAAGCGGCAATCCTTTCTCGTCACTTACCGTTCCCTGCACTTTTATAGCAGCTGCAACCGCTTTTACCGGCAGGGGTTTTGCTTTAATGACGATGGTTTTCTCAAATATTTTATAGGTCAGCGGCTGATCCTTGAAACAACGGTTTAGTGTTTCTTCAACTGAGGCATTATCAACGTCAACATCAAGCTTTATCGTTCTGGAAACAACATCATCCTCAAACAGGTAACTGTAGCCGCTTTGCTTTTTGATGAGCTTCAGCACTTTGTCTACAGATATTTGATTTTGATGAATTTTGATACCCTGGCTAAATGTTTTGGCACTTACGGTAACCAGGCTCGCGAGCATAAAAATAGCTGTTAGCTTCATAGCTAATAGAATTTTGAACAGACCATGCCTGTAAACGGGCAAAGTCTTACCTTTTAATTTCATAAGTTTGTAGTGTTTGGG
>Ga0310811_10001024_pt1 | contig 35984 bp, 29 predicted proteins | sample YCmetagenome_FD_207642 | JGI IMG/M metagenome (GOLD analysis project Ga0310811, IMG submission 207642) | Soil microbial communities from experimental microcosm in Duke University, North Carolina, United States - YC | ecosystem: Engineered > Artificial ecosystem > Soil microcosm > Unclassified ... | reverse complement strand
CCTTGACGATCTCCTCGGGCGGTCCCTCGGCAATGATGCGGCCGCCGCCCGAACCTCCGTCCGGGCCCATGTCGAGGATCCAGTCGGCGGTCTTGATGACCTCGAGATTGTGCTCGATCACCAGCACGGTGTTGCCGCCCTCGACCAGCCGATGCAGCACCTCGAGAAGCTTGCGCACGTCCTCGAAGTGGAGGCCGGTCGTGGGCTCGTCGAGAATGTAGAGCGTGCGACCTGTGGCGCGACGCGAGAGTTCCTTGGCGAGCTTCACGCGTTGCGCTTCGCCGCCGGAGAGGGTGGTCGCCTGCTGGCCGATATGGATGTAGCCCAGCCCGACTTGCTGCAAGGTCAGGAGCTTGTCGCGGATCACCGGCACGGCCTTGAAGAACTCGACGCCCTCGTCGACGGTCATCTCCAGCACGTCGGCGATCGACTTGCCGCGGAAATGGATCTCCAAAGTCTCGCGGTTGTAGCGCTTGCCCTTGCAGACGTCGCACTGGACGTAGACGTCGGGCAGGAAGTGCATCTCGATCTTGATGACGCCGTCGCCCTGACAGGCCTCACAGCGGCCGCCCTTGACGTTGAAGGAGAAGCGGCCGGGCTTGTAGCCGCGCTCGGTCGATTCCGGCAGCTGCGCGAACCAGTCGCGAATCGGCGAGAAGGCGCCCGTATATGTGGCCGGGTTGGAGCGCGGCGTGCGGCCGATCGGCGACTGGTCGATGTCGACGATCTTGTCGAGATGGCCGATGCCGTCGAGCGCAGCATGTTCGCCGGGATGCTCACGTGCGCCGTTCAGCCGCTTGGCCAGAGCCTTGTAGAGCGTCTCGACGATCAGCGTGCTCTTGCCTGAGCCCGAGACGCCGGTGACGCAGGTGAAGGTGCCGAGCGGAATGGAAGCGTTGACGTTCTGCAGGTTGTTGGCGCGCGCGCCTTTCACGGTCAGCCAGCGGCCGCCGCCCTTGCCGTTTTGCGGCGGCGGCTCACGTCGGATTTTGGGAATCGGGATCTGGCGGAAGCCGGAGAGATACTGGCCGGTGAGGCTCGCGCTGTTCTGCATCACCTCTTCGGGCGTGCCTTCGGCGATGACCTTCCCGCCATGGGCGCCGGCACCCGGCCCCATGTCGACCAGGTGGTCGGCGGCGCGGATCGCATCCTCGTCGTGCTCGACGACCAGCACCGTGTTGCCGAGGTCGCGCAGGCGCGTCAGCGTTTTCAGGAGGCGATCGTTGTCGCGCTGATGCAGGCCGATCGACGGCTCGTCCAGCACATAGAGCACGCCGGTCAAGCCTGAGCCGATCTGGGAAGCCAGCCGGATGCGCTGGCTCTCGCCGCCCGACAGCGTGCCTGAGGTACGGTTCAGCGTCAGGTAGGAGAGGCCGACATTGTCGAGGAATCCCAGCCGCTCGTTGATCTCCTTCAGGATGCGGGCGGCGATCTCGCGTTGCTTGGGCGTGAGCTTGGGATCGAGTTCCAGGAACCATTTCACCGCCTCGCCGATAGCGAACTCGGTGACCTGGCTCACGTTCAGTCCGGCGATCTTCACCGCCAGCGCCTCGGGCTTGAGGCGCGCGCCGCCGCACACCTCGCACTTCGCCTCGTGCTGAAAGCGCTCCAGTTCCTCGCGCACCCAGGAGGAATCGGTCTCCTTCCAGCGGCGATCGAGATTGGGGATCACGCCTTCGAACGGCTTGGTGGTCTGGTACTGGCGGATGCCGTCGTCGTAGCGCATGGCGATCGATTCGCCGTTGCTGCCATTCAGGACCGTGTCGCGCACCTTCTTCGGCAGGTCGCGCCACGGCATCGTCATCTTGACCTTGTAGTGCTTGGCGATGCTCTCGAGCGTCTGCTGGTAGTACTGGCCCGACGAATCGGCCCACGGCGCGACCGCCCCTTCGGCCAGCGACAGGCGATCGTCCGGCACCACCATTTCCGGATCGAAGAACATTTTTACGCCCAATCCATCACAGGCCGGGCAAGCGCCTTGCGGTGCATTGAAGGAGAAGAGCCGGGGCTCGATCTCTTCAATGGTGAAGCCTGAGACCGGACAGGCGAAGCGCGAGGAGAAGACGGTGCGCTCGCCGGTGTCGGCGTTCTCCGCCACCGCGAGTCCCTCGGCGAGGTTGAGCGCTGTCTCGATCGAATCGGCCAGACGATTGCCGAGGTCCGGCTTCACCACCAGCCGGTCGACGACCACATCGATGTCGTGCTTGTATTTCTTGTCGAGCGCCGGTGCCTCGGTGATCTCGTAGAGCTTGCCGTCGATCTTGACGCGCTGGAAGCCCTTCTTCTGCAGCTCCTGCAGGTCCTTGCGGTATTCGCCTTTGCGGCCGCGCACGATCGGCGCCATCAGGTAGAGCCGCGTGCCGTCGGCCATGGCTTTCACGCGGTCGACCATCTGCGACACGGTCTGGCTCTCGATCGGCAAGCCAGTCGCGGGCGAATAGGGAATGCCTACGCGGGCGAACAGCAGGCGCAAATAGTCGTAGATCTCGGTAACGGTGCCGACCGTCGAGCGCGGATTGCGCGAGGTTGTCTTCTGCTCGATCGAGATCGCGGGAGAAAGGCCCTCGATCGAATCGACGTCGGGCTTCTGCATCAGCTCGAGAAACTGCCGTGCATAGGCCGACAGGCTCTCGACATAGCGCCGCTGGCCCTCGGCATAGATCGTGTCGAAGGCGAGCGACGACTTGCCCGATCCGGACAGCCCGGTGATCACGACCAGCCGATCGCGTGGCAGGTCGAGGTCGACGTTCTTCAAATTGTGTTCGCGGGCGCCCCGGACGGAGATGTACCGGTGCGGCTCGGCGGCGGCGGGTAAGCGTGATTTGGCCATTTCGGGCGCGAGAATAGGCGATGGGCGGGATCAGCGCATATGGCTATCCACAGCTGAGTACGCCAGCCCGATGTCAGGAAATGTCAGTTCCGGGAACATCAGGCGAGGGCCTCCGCGGCTACCCGCGCGGTCGGCCGGTCGTTCATCAGAAGCTGCAGAGTGCCGGCAGCCAGGCCGACCATCACGCCGATCTTCCAGGCCAGGTCGTAGGAGCCCATCAGATCAAAGAGATAGCCGCCGCCCCAGGCGCCGAGGAAGGAGCCGGCCTGGTGGCTCAAAAATGCAATCCCGGTGAGCGTCGAAAGGAAGCGCAGGCCGAAGATCTGCACCACCAACCCGTTGACCAGCGGAATGACGCCCAGCCACAGCGTGCCCATGGCCGCGCCGAACAGCACGACGGAGAGCGGCGTTGGCGGGAAGCTGAAGAACAAGGCCAGCGTCACCGAGCGCAGGAGGTAGATGGCGCCCAGGAGCAGACGCTTGGGGTAGCGGTCGCCCAGCCAGCCGAACAGCCACGAACTCAAAATGTTGAAGCCGCCGATCAGCATCAGGACGATGGCACTGTAGGATGCATCCATGCCGCACTGGGCGAGATAGGTCGGCAAATGGGTCGTCAGGAACACGAGCTGCAGACCGCAGACGAAGAAGGCGGCCGCCATCACGAGGTAGCCGCTGTGTTTGCCCGCCTCGCCAAGAGCACCGGCCAGCGTCAGGTTGCGATCGGCGCCGACGCCGTTGGGCAACCGGTCGGCACGGCTGCCGATCCAGGCGGCCGGCAACATGGCAAGTGCCAGGACCAGGAATGCCCACAGCCCGGCCCGCCAACCATCGTGGTTGACAAAATAGGCGGCAATGGGCGCGGTCAGCATGGTGCCAACCGAGCCTGCGGCCGAGACGATGCCGAAGGCGAGCGTGCGGCGCTGCGGGGCCACCACGCGGGCGGCAATGTTGGCGGTGATGCCCGAGGTCGTACAGGCCAGCGCCATGCCGATCATCACGCCAGCGCCCAGCACGATCGGTCCCGTGCTAGTCGCGGTCGCCGTGAGCCAGAGTCCCAGCGCAAAGATGAGGCTGCCCGCCAGCGACACCAGACGGGTGCCGTACTTGTCAGCCAGCACCCCCGCGAAGGGTTGGCTGACGCCCCATGCCACCTGTTGGACGGAGATGGCGAGCGCGAAATCGGAAATGGCGATCCCCAGCTCACGTGAGGCCGGAGCCTGGAATAGGCCGAGATTTTGCCGAATCCCCATGGCCAGCGTCATCATCAGCGCCGCGCCAGTCAGCATCGCATAGGCCTCGCCGCGCGAAACCTGGGGAACGTGGAAAGCGTCCTTCATAGCCGGACGATACGGACGGCTGGTGGGTTGAACCAATGAAATCAGTGAGGGCCGCCATGAGCCGGGCTCACGCACAAAGGCGGCCCGTCGATACCTAGACACTCCATCGCTATAAAATGCACGCCGTAAGACTTGAGGGAGAGCATCGATGGCTGACGTGCGCGGAAAGCGTATCTGGTACCAAAGCTTCGTTCATCCGGTCGGGCAGGCACCTTATATCGAGCGTTTGCAGGCACTGCTCGACAGGGTCGCGGCAATAGGGGTGAGTTTCGAGGTCCATGGGCTCGACCCGCCAGACCATTCCTTTCATCCGCTGACCGAGTTTCGCTGTGCTAACCAGGTCATCCGTAATGCGCTCGAGGCCGAGAGGTCGGGCTACGACGCATTCGTCCTTGGTCATTTCCAAGAACCAGGGCTTCTCGAAATCCGCGGCTGTGTCGACATCCCCGTCGTCGGGCTGGGTGAAGCGAACCTGCTGGCGGCGCTGAGCCTCGGGCACCGGTTCGCGTTGGTGACGATCGATCCCATTTTTATCCCCTGGCATGATCGGCAGGTGAGGAATCATGGCCTCGCCGAGCGCTATGTCGGCACCACCGCGCTCAAGATGAACCTGCCTTCGTTCATGCAGGCATTCACAGATGAAATCGCTTATGTCCGCGTGCGCGACCAGTTTGTGGTGCAGGTCAGGCCGCTGATCGCGGCGGGCGCCGAAGTGATCATCCCGGCGGGCGGTCTGCCTATGCTGCTGTTTGCGCGCGAATGCCCATTCGTCATCGATGGCTCTCCGATCGTGAACGGTATTGCCGTCGTGGCAAAAGCTGCCGAGATGGCGCTCGAGCTGAAGACGATCACCAAGGTTGTGGTCAGCCGACGGAGCACCTATGCGAAGGCGGCGCCCGAAGCAGTCCGAGAGTTTCTGGCGCATTAGGCACGGAAAAGCTGCAACCTGAAATTGGTGGCTGCCCACAGGGCGGCAGGGCTAGGTTGCCGGCCGTGAGGTAGGTGCCGCGCCCCGCGGCGCCGGGAAAGCGAAGGAGGCCCCTATGGCGGGCAGTGTCAACAAAGTCATCCTGGTCGGCAATCTCGGCCGCGACCCTGAAGTGAGGTCCATGCAGGATGGCCGATCCATGGTGAACATGTCGGTGGCCACGTCGGACACGTGGCGCGATCGCCAGAGCGGCGAGCGCAAGGAACGCACCGAATGGCACCGTGTGGTGATCTTCAACGAAAAGCTGGCCGAGGTCGCGCAGAAGTACGTGCGCAAGGGCTCCAAGGTCTATGTCGAAGGCCAGCTTTCGACGCGCAAATGGACCGACCAGAGCGGCCAGGAGCGCTATACGACTGAGGTCGTGATCCCGCGCTTTGGCGGCGCGCTCACCATGCTCGACGGCCGCGGTGGCGAGGGCGGTGGTGGCGGCGGCGGTGGCGCGGACGATGATGTCGGCGGGCCGCCGAGCGGCAATGGCGGGGGCAGTCGCCCGGCAACACGCGGCGGCAAGGGCGAGCTCGACGACGATATCCCGTTCTAAACGGCCAAGCCCATTGTCCTCAGCTCGGCTGCGGTCTCAGTGGCCGAGCGATGATGGATGGCCCTCATGCCGACCGCCCGAGCCCCTTCGACGTTGGCCAGGACATCGTCGATGAACACGGCATCGGCGGGCTGGAAACCGCCGGTTCGGCAGGTCAGCTCGTAGATCGCAGGGTCGGGCTTGGAATGTCCAACAAGGCCGGACACGACATAGTCCTGGAACAGACCGAGGAAGGGGTGATGTTGGCGAGCCGGCCCGCGCAGCCAGGGGTCAAGAAGGTTAGGCGCGTTGGATAGGAGATAGAGCGGCGTTCCGCCAGCATGTAGTCGCTCGACCAGGGACGCCATTTCAGGAAAGGCGTGCTCGCACATCTCATTGAACCGGCCGTAAAAAGCTGCAATCAGCTCGTCTTTGCCGGGGTACATCGCCTGCAGGCGATGCGTCGCCTCGGCCGGGTCGCCTCCGTGATCCTGCGTCGAATGCCATTCGCGTGTGGCCACTTCGGCGAGGAAGCGTTCCATCTCCGCTGGATCGGCAAACAGCTTGCGATAGAGATGCCGGGGATTCCAATCGATCAGGACTCCGCCGAAGTCGAATACGGCAACGGAGGGGCTTGAAGGGCTTGTTTTCGAGGGCAAAATCGGGCCTTTCCGAGGGCGGTTTTCAGGGCAAATTTAGTACGTAAAATCAAAGCGTTAAAGATAGCTTCCCAAAGCGATTTTTGTTGGTGTTCCCGGTTTGGTTTGCTAGTGTGCGCCCGCCTCTGCCGACCCTCCGTCGGAGCCAATAAAACGAGCCAAAAACCAGGTTTCTCTTGAGCGACGATACGACCCTGCCGCCGGCGCCGCCGCCTTCCGACACGCCTCCGCCGACCCCGCCGCACGACATCGCGCCGATCACGATCGAAGAGGAGATGCGTCGCTCCTACCTCGATTACGCGATGAGCGTGATCGTGGCGCGCGCGCTGCCCGATGCGCGTGACGGATTGAAGCCGGTGCAGCGGCGCATCCTCTACGCCATGAAAGAGAACGGCTACGATTCGACCCGGCCGTTCCGCAAGTCCGCTCGCATCGTGGGCGACGTGATGGGTAAATATCACCCGCACGGCGACTCGGCGATCTACGACGCCATGGTGCGCATGGCGCAGGATTTTTCCATGCGCCTCCCGCTGATCTCGGGGCAGGGCAATTTTGGCTCGATGGACGGCGATCCGCCGGCGGCGATGCGTTACACCGAGGCGCGACTGGCGGTTGCTGCCGAGTCGCTGCTGGCTGACTACGACAAGGACACGGTCGACTTCCAGCCAAACTACGACGAGCGGGAACAGGAACCTACCGTCCTGCCGGCGGCGTTCCCGAACCTCCTGGCCAACGGCGCCGGCGGCATTGCCGTCGGCATGGCGACCAACATCCCGCCGCACAATCTCGGTGAGCTGATCGATGCTTGCTGCGCGCTGATCGACAATCCCGAGCTCACTATCCAGCAGGTCACGGAATACGTGCCTGGACCGGATTTTCCGACCGGCGCCATCATCCTCGGTCGCAATGGCATCCGTGCCGCTTACGAGCTTGGCCGCGGTTCGTTGATCATGCGCGCCAAGACCCGCGTCGAGGAGATCCGCGGCGGCCGCGAGGCGATCGTCATCACCGAGATCCCATACCAGGAGAACAAGGCCCGCCTTCACGAGCGTATCGCCGAAGTGGTGCGCGACAAGAAGGTCGAGGGCGTCTCCGAGGTGCGGGACGAGAGCGACCGCGATGGCGTGCGCCTTGTGGTCGAGCTCCGGCGCGACGCCATGGCGGACGTGGTGCTGAACCAGCTCTATCGCTTCACGCCGCTGCAGACGACGTTCGGTGTCAATGCACTGGCGCTCGACGGCGGCCGGCCACGCCTGATGACGCTGAAGGAGTTGCTGGAGGCGTTCATCCGCTTCCGCGCCGAGGTCCTGACGCGCCGCACCAAATACGAACTCAACCACGCCCGCGACCGCGCCCATGTGCTGGTCGGTCTCGCCATCGCCGTCGCCAATATCGACGAGGTGATCGAAATGGTCCGCCGGGCCCCCGATCCAGTGGTGGCGCGCGAGCGATTGATGGCCAAGGATTGGCCGGCCGCCGATGTAGCGCCGCTCATCCTGCTGATCGCTGAGCCGGGCCGCGAGGTGTCGACCGAGGGTACCTATCGGCTCTCCGAGGCCCAGGCCCGCGCTATCCTGGAACTGCGCCTGCAGCGCCTGACCGGACTGGAGCGCGACAAGATCGCCGAGGAATTGCGTGAAGTCGCTAGGCTGATCGAGGGCTATCTCGAATTGCTGGGTGATCGTGACAAGCTGTTTGCATTGATGCGCACGGAACTGACCGAGATCAAGGAGCAGTTCGCTACCCCGCGCCGCACCGAGATCGTCGACAACGAGTTCGAGCAGGACGTCGAAGACCTGATCCAGCGCGAGGACATGGTGGTCACCGTCACGCACGGCGGTTACGTCAAGCGCGTGCCGGTTTCCGCTTACCGCGCGCAGCGCCGCGGCGGCAAGGGGCGGTCGGGCATGGCCACGCGCGACGACGATTTCGTTTCGACTCTGTTCGTGGCCAACACGCACACGCCTGTGCTGTTCTTCTCAAGCCGCGGCATCGCCTACAAGCTCAAGGTCTGGCGCCTGCCGCTCGGCGCGCCTCAGGCACGTGGCAAGGCGTTCGTGAACCTGCTGCCGCTTGGCGAGGGCGAGACCATCACCACCGTCATGCCCCTGCCGGAGGACGAGGCGAGCTGGTCGACGCTCCAAGTGATGTTCGCGACGGCGCGGGGCGGCGTGCGCCGCAACGAGCTGTCGGATTTCGCGAGCGTGAACCAGAGTGGCAAGATCGCCATGAAGTTCGAGGGCGCTGATACCGGCGATCGGCTGATCGGCGTTGCAGTATGTGGCGAAGATCAGGACGTGCTGTTGGCCACGCGGCTCGGCCGATCGATGCGTTTCCCGGTCGCGACTGTGCGCGTGTTCCAGAGTCGCGCTTCGACCGGCGTGCGCGGCATTGCGCTCGCCGAGGGCGACGAGGTGATCTCTGTATCACTGGTGGACGGCGGCAAGGGCATCGCGACCGAGGAGCGCGACGCCTATCTCCGGCAGTCCCGCGCGCTGCGCCAGCTCGCCAATCTCGATGAGGACAACGGCAACGGAGCGGAGGAGGTGACGGGCGATGAGCCTGCTGCGCCCTCCACCACGCTTTCGCCGGAGCGGTTCAGCGCCCTTCAAGACAAGGAAGAGTTCGTGCTGACCGTGGCGTCGTCGGGCTTCGGCAAGCGTACCTCCGCCTACGAGTATCGGGTCACAGGCCGTGGCGGGAAGGGCGTTGAACTCATGAACCTCGCCAAAGGAGGGCAGGTGGTGGCGGCCTTCCCGGTGTTGCAGACCGACCAGATCATGCTGGTGACCGATGGGGGCACGCTGATTCGCTGCCCGGTCGACGGTATCCGAATCGCTGGACGGACGACGCGCGGCGTACGCATCGTCAATGTCAGCGAGGGAGAGCGCGTCGTTTCCGCTATCCGGGTCGGCGAGGATGACGATGCCGGAGACAACGGCAATGGCGTCGATGCCACCGAAACAAACGGTGGATAAGGACCGGCCGTGTCGCTAAGACTTCGCAGAGACGACCGGCGTATCCATGGTCGAGGAACGAGGGGGAGACATGGCCGTAGAGCGGACCGGGGTCTATCCGGGCACGTTCGATCCCGTCACCAGCGGGCATATGGAAGTGGTGCGGCGCTCGCTGCGGCTGGTCGATCGGCTGGTGATCGGGCCCGCGATCAGCAGCGGCAAAGGCCCGCTGTTCTCGCTCGAGGAGCGGATCGAGATCATCAAGGAGGACATCGAGGATTTTTCCCAGGCCGACAAGGATCGCATCACAATTGTGCCGTTCGATGGATTGCTGATCCACTTCGCCAAAGACGTGGGCGCGTCGGTGATCATCCGCGGCCTGCGGGCTGTGTCGGATTTCGAGTACGAGATCCAGATGGCCAATATGAACGCCCGTATGGAGCCGAATATCGAGACCATCTTCCTTATGGCGTCCGACCGGCACCAGTTCATCGCGTCGTCGCTGGTCAAGGATATTGCGCGGTTGGGAGGCGACACCTCCCAATTCGTGTCTCAAAAGGTTTACCAGCGGCTGAAACGCAAATTCGGCAAGGGGTGATCCCCACCGGGCCCGCGTTGACCGGCGGGCCGGCGCATCCTATACGGGCGCCGCATCAGGTTCCGGCCTGCGGCGCGACACCGGGACGAGCCCGTAGCTCAGCGGTAGAGCATCTGACTTTTAATCAGAGGGTCGTGGGATCGTACCCCACCGGGCTCACCACGGGTCCCAGCAAGGAGAAAAACGGCTCATGCCGTCGGTGAACGTCGTCAACGGCAGGCAGATCGTCGTCGAGGAGCTCGATCCCGCCCGGCGTATCGTTCGCTTCCTCGCCAAGCCGTTCTCGCGGGTTTGGTACCATCGCGATCTTGTGCAGGCCATCCTGCGCCGCGAAGTGCGCGACCGCTTCAAGGGCTCAGTGGCGGGCTGGGTGTGGGCAGTGATTGCGCCGCTGCTCGCGATCGCGGTCTATACCTTCGCCTTCACGACCAACCTCAAACTCGAGCTGGCCGCCGATGTCAGTCCACGCGTCGGTTATGCGCTGTTCATTTTCAGCGGCATCGTCGTCTTGAACTTCTTTTCGGAGATGGCGTTCCGGGCGCCGATGTTGCTGCACGAGTACACGCACTTCATCAAGCAGACCATCTTTCCCAGTGACATGCTGGCGGTGATCTCGACCCTGCGCGCCACGCTCTACACCGTGATCTCGATCGCGGTGATGCTGCTGTTCCAGTTTGCCGTCACGCATACCCTGCCGTGGACCGTGCTGTTGCTGCCGCTGATCTTCATTCCGCTGATCGCCTTCCTGATCGGCATGTCGTGGTTCCTGTGCGCGATCGGCGCCTTCACGCGCGACGCGGGCTATCTGATGATCAATGTCGTTCCGTTGTTCATGTTTGCCACGCCCGTTTTCTATTCGCACCTCTCGTTGTCGCCGCCGTTCAACTTCTGGATCTATGCCAACGCTCTCACCGGATACGTCGAGGTCATGCGCGACATTGTCCTGCTAGCGAAGCTGCCCGACTGGCGTGTCTACGCATGGACACTGTTCACGTCGGTCATCACCTTCTATGGCGGCTACTGGTTCTTCGACAGGTATCGGAATGTCATCGTCGACGTCATCTGACATCGTCGTTCACGCCAAGCACCTCGGGAAGGCTTACCAGCTCTACGCGCGCCGCAACGACTGGCTAAAGCAGGTCATGTTTGGTTGGTGGAAATCCTACTTCAAACCGTTCTGGGTGTTGCGCGACATCGATCTTCAGGTCCGCCGCGGCGAGAGCGTGGGCATCCTGGGCCGAAACGGCTGCGGCAAGTCCACCTTGCTGCAGGTGATTTGCGGCATGACGCTGCCGAGCCATGGGGAGCTGCGGGTGACCGGTCGTATTGCGCCGGTGCTGGCGCTTGGCTCGACCTTCGACGTCGAGCTGACGGGCCGCGAGAATGTCATGATCGGTGGTGCCGTGTTTGGCCTGAAGCGTGAGGAGATCCTGCAAAAGTTCGACCGGATCGCCGAGTTTGCGGGTATTGGCGACTACATGGACCAGCCAGTGAAGCACTACTCGGCGGGCATGCGCACACGCCTCGCGTTTGCGATCTGTGCCCACGTCGAGGCCGAAATCCTGGTGGTGGACGAGGCGCTGGCCGTTGGCGACGTCGCCTTCCAGCGTAAGTGCATGAACTGGATCGACGAGTTCCGCAAAACGGGTACGCTGCTTTTCGTCTCGCACTCGGCCTCCGAGGTGCGGCGGCTTTGCAATCGAGCAATCTGGATCGAGGAAGGCCGTATTCGCGAGCAGGGCGACCCGAGTAACGTCATCCGCTCCTTCCACCGCGCCCTTCTGATGGAGAAGGACGACGTCCATCGCTTCTCGGCGAGCGGGTGATGGACCATGACAGGTGGCGCCCTGGTCTGGGTTGGCCTTGGCTGGTGGTTGGCAAGCTCAACCATCCAGTGGCTGAGTGCAGCCCTGGCGCGTCGACCCGGACCGATTCCCGTCATGCGCCACCACCCCGAGGATTTCAGCGTCGTGGCGCCGCTCAAGGGCGCTGCCGATGCATCTCCTGTCTACATCGAAGCCCTTCACACCCTGGCGCAAGCGGGCGCCGAGGTGTTGATCTGCGTGGCGAGCGCCGATGACGGCGCCGTCGCCGCCACGCGCGCCATCTGGCCGGGCGCGCCGCTCTGGATCGGCGCCGACACGACCTTCAATCCCAAAATGAACAACGTGCGCAAAGGCCTGGAAGCGGCCAGCCGACCGGTCGTGGCCCTGTGCGACGCGGGAATCGTACTGGGGCAGGACGAGTTGCGGCAGGCGGCGGCGATGCTTTCGGACAGGATCGGCCTGGTGCTGGCCTTGAAGGCGGCCGACGATCCGGAAAATTTTGCGGCTGAACTCGAACGGGCGTATATCGATGGCCATCAGGCGCGCTTCCTGTTCGCCGCCGACCGGCTTGGCATTGCCGTTGCCTCGGGAGGCGTGACGTTGCTGACGCACGATACGCTGCAGCGGATTGGAAACTGGCGCGGCTTCAATCGCTGGATCGCCGACGACTATTCTGTGACGCGGGCCGTGCGTGAACTTGGCCTTGGTACTCGACTTGGCGTGATCATGCCGCGCCTGCCGCTGGGCCGGCGCCGGTGGCGGGACGTCTGGCTGCGCCAGGTTCGTTGGGCCCGCACGCGGCTGCGGCTGCCGGTGTGGCCGCTGGTCCTGTGGGAGCCGGCCATCGGCGGCGCGGTATCGGGCGTTGCCGGAGCAACGGCGCTAGCCGGAATGGGCATGGGCGCCATCGGCGTGATGTTCGGCCTCCTTTTCCACATCTGCCTCTGGCTCGCCGCCGAAAAATGGTTCATGGCAGGGCGCCATCTGCCCTTCGGCCCACGGGCCGCGGCGGCTGTTGTGGTGCGTGAGGCCCTTGCGCCTTTTCTCATGGTGCAGGCGCTTGGTGGTCGCACGATCGATTGGCGTGGAACCGATCTTGGCGGACGATGGCGCAGGAAAGGGGATGGCATGCCCGGGGAACCCGTATGACTGGCGAAGCCCGCGCGAACGGAGTCGCCCACAATGGAACGGCCAGCGACATCGTCACGGTTCTGCTGCCGGAGCGCATCGATTCGGTGACCGCGGCAGATGTGGAAAAATCTATGCTGAACGCCCTGGCGCCGGGCGGGAAGGTCATCGTGGACGGCAGTGCCGTTACATATATGAGCGCCGCGGGCGTACGCGCTTTGGCGACAGCTCTCCGGCAGGCCGATGAGCGGCGCACGCACATGGTCCTCTGCAGTTTCAGCGGGCCGGCAGCCGATTGCCTAGTTGTGGGCGGCTTTTTCGAGCTTCTCGAGGTGGTCGCTTCGCCCGAGGAAGCGGCCGCGACCCTACGTCGAAAGCCGGTGGGAAACGCCGCTGAGCGCTTGCAACCCCATGGTATCGCGGGCTAATTACGCGGCGAGCTACGGCAAGACCAAGAAACACGGAGCGGCGCTCCCATGCCGACCGTTCCGGACGGAGATCGAGAATTGACAATCTGGACTTGGCTGTATGCCGTCGGGCGACCTACCGCCATTGTCCTCGGCCTAGGTGTGGCTGTTGCCGGTTGCCAAGCGGTTCCGGGCGATGGCCCTTGGATGAACGGCGCGAAATCGACCAGCAGCGAAGCCCTGCCGTTCGACGTCATTGATCTCACTCCGACCACTGTCGTTGCCTATCGCCCTCCGGGGTCTATTGATCAGCCGTCCACGACGGGTAGCCTGTCTGCCGCGACCCATATCTCGGTCGAGCCCGGCGATGTGCTGAAGGTTCACATCTTCGAGCAATACGAAGGCAGCACCTTTCCCACGATCCAGAGGCCGGGCGCGGATCTCGGCAGTCAGCGCGTGGCGAATGACGGGACCATCGAAATCCCCTACGTCGGGATCGTGAAGGTCGCGGGGCTGGATCTGCGCGACATTGAGCAGCGGATCATCCAGCAGCTTGGCAGCAAGGCGCAGAACCCGCAGGTCATCGTCGAGTTCGTGGCTGATCGCAACAACACCATCATGGTGTCGGGCGAGGTGAAGACTCCCGGCCGTCTCTCGCTGATGGAAGGGACCCGTTCGGTGGTGGATGCCATCAACCGAATGGGTGGCCCGGTCGGCCCTGCAACGCAGCTTCAGGTCGTCGTGCGTCGGCGCGGCAATGTGATCCTCGACAAGCAATACTCCCAGCTTCTCGCTGGCGGGGATATCGGTGTTCAGAAAGGCGATGAGATCGTCGTTCGCCCCAACTCCCGGACGTTTACTGTCCTGGGCGCGGTAGCAAAGGCGGGCAATGTTCCCCTGACCAAGGGCAACATGACCCTCCTCGAAGCCCTGGGCGAGGTCCACGGACTGTCCGACGAGCGGGCTAACAAAACAGGCGTTTATGTTTTCCGGATGGGGGATATCCAGGACAATCCGAACGCTCGGGCGCGCGTCTTCCGGCTGGACCTGATGCAGCCAGTGTCCATCTTCGTTGCGCAGCAGTTCGGCATGCAGGCGAACGACGTGATATATGTCACGAATGCGCCACTTTACGAGTACAATAAAATCCTTACCTCGATTTACCGTACCTTCTCGATTGTGGGTATTGTGAAGGGCTCCGTAACGCCGACCACCTCGTTCTGATGGGCTGGGCGAGCGGCGGATTGGAGAAACGAGTTCGGATGGCGCGAGAGCAGAAATTCAGATGGGGTGCGACAGGCGCGGCGGCCTTGTTCATTATCGCCGCGGTAGCGGTCTGGATCGCCCCCAGCCGCCAGACCAGCAGCGCGCAAGAAGCCCAGGCAGCGTCGGGGCCGCTGATCGCGCGGGGCAACACCGATGCTCCTGCCGGTACGGCGTCCATCGCCGGCGATACGACGGCGGGGGGCGGCGTGTTGCTCGAATTGCGTGTCGCCGACGGCCAGAAGGTGAAGCGCGACGAGGTCATCGCGGTCCTCTCGAACTATCCGATTGCCGACGTTTCGGTGCGCTCCGATGAGGCCGATCTTGAGAAGTCCAAACGCCTGCGCGAGGCGATGATATCGGGCTATCGCGTGGCCGAGATTGCCGAGCAGGAAGTAGTGGTCAAGGCAACGGCCGAGGAGAACAAGCTCAAGGTGCTGGAGTTGCAACGGTCCGGCAAGCCACCTGATCAGAAGCAGCTCGAGCTCAACATCTCCGAGCAGAAGCTGGAGCGCGAGCAGGCGAAGCTGAAGGTGATGAAGGAGACGCTGGCAACCGATCTTGCCCAGATCGACACCGACATCGGCATCAAGCAGGCCACGCTCGACAATGCGCGGACGACCCGGGAGCGGGCGCTGGTGCGTTCGCCGATCGATGGTGTGGTGGTGCAGATCTGGACTCGACCGGGCGAGCGGGTCAGCCAGTACGGCATCGCCAAGATCGTCGACATGAGCCAGATGCGTGTCTTTGCCGATGTCGACGAGGTGCATCTCGGTCGCATCAAGGTTGACGGCAAGGTCGAAGTCACATTCCGCGGCAGCCCGACGGTCTATACCGGCAAGATCTCGCGCATTTCTCCCGCCGTGAAGCGAATGCAGCGCACGGAACCCGACAACGGCTCGTCGACCGACGCCCGAGTCGTGCAGGTGGAGATTACCCTTGACGATCTGTCCAGCATGCCGCAGGTGCTGGGACGCGAGACGCGCGTTACATTCCTCTGATGGCCATTTCTCTGCCTGCCGCTCCGTCGCTGAAGTTGCGCTGGAGATGGCCGCAGTTCTCCCTGGCGTCGTTCCGGGCTGCCGCCAAGACTGCCGCCGCCATGCCGCTTGGCGTGCAGCAGCTGAAGCGGCAACGGACCAGTACGCTGCTCTCGCTGGCCGGCGTGACCGCGAGCCTGCTTGTGATATTTGCCCAGCTCGGTGTCGAGCGTGCCGTCTACGACTCCTCCGTCCGCATTCACCAAGCGGTCGTGACCGATCTCGTGCTGGTCCCCTACGGGTTCAAGTCGCTGCAGCTCAACGCCGACGTGCCGGTTGCCATGACCGACGTCGTGTCAGCCAATTCTTCGGTCGCACAGGTGCTGCCCTTCTGGTTTGGCGTCATGTCGATCAAGAGTGCTGACATGCCAGTGGCTCGGCGACTCGCATGGTACGCCATTGATGTCGAGCGCCCGGCTATCAACGTGCCCGGCCTGGCCGATAGTCTTTACAAGCTCCGCGTCACGCGCCGCATTCTGTTCGACCGCGACTCGCGCCCCTATTTTGGCGATCTTGCCGCGCAAGCCCAAAGTGGCAAGGAGGTACCCGTCACGGGTCCACCCGACAATCGCGGCGTTCTCCGGGAGATGTTCGTGGTCGGCACGGTGGCCATCGGCCCCAACGTTGTGAACGACGGTGCGATCATCATGTCGGAAGGTTCGATGGATGAGCTGCTGGGCGAATGGTACTCCGACCGCCCGGCGTTCATGGGCATCCGGCTGGCGCCAGGCGCCAATACGGCCGAGGTGGCGCAGCAGCTCAATCGGGATCTGTCGGGCCGCGGCGAGGTGATCACGCGCGACGAATTCGAGGCGCGTGAGCGGCGTTACTGGTCGCGAGAGACCCCAGTCGGCTACATCACCGATCTGGGCTTCGTCATGGGCCTGATGATCGGCATGGTGTTCATCTACTACGCCCAATACCAGATCATCCGCTTCTACCTGCCCGAATACGCGATTCTGAAGAGTCTGGGTTATGACTGGTGGTTCTTCCTCTGCATGATCGGGCAGATCGGCGCCGCCATCATAACGCCGGCGTACATCGTTGCCTTCACCTTGGCGCGCATCATCTATGGTATCGCCGAGGCGTCGATCCATCTTGGCATGACCATGGGTCTGCGCGAGATGGTGGTCTCGCTCCTGGCGTCTATCATCATGACCATCGTCTCGAGCCTGTTTGCAATCCGGCGCCTGTGGAAGGTCGACCCCATCATGCTGTTCGAGTAGCCATGTCGGTCGACGGCAACATCATGGGCCCGCCGGTCGTCGAGGCGATCGACGTCCACCATCACTACGGTGAAGGCCCACAGCGCGTGGACGTCCTGTTCGACATCAACATGCAGGTCCGCGAGGGCGAGTTGCTGATCGTCACCGGCCCGTCGGGCTCCGGCAAGACGACGCTGCTCACCATCCTCGGGACCATGCGTCGTCCCTCCGAGGGCCAGCTTCGGCTGCTCAACACCAACGTGGGCGAGCTCACGAACGCCGAGCTGGACAGGCTGCGAAATCGCGTCCGTTTCCTGTTCCAGAAGCGCAACCTGCTGTCGTCCCTGACGGCCCTACAGAACGTGATAGCCGGCGTCTCCACGACGGCATTGACACATCCGCGCTGGGACGAGACCCGGGCGCGCCATCTCTTGAGCCTGCTGGGTCTGGCGGACAAGGCCGACTCTTGGCCCGACGAGCTGTCGGGCGGCCAGCAGCAACGTGTGGCGATCGCCCGCGTGATGATCGGCCTGCCGGACCTGATCATCGCCGACGAGCCTACGTCGGCCCTCGACCGGGTTGCCGGTCGGCTGGTGGTCGACCAGCTCAAGGACCTGGCCATGCGCGCCAAATGCGCCGTCGTTCTTTCAACGCACGATGAGCGGATCTTCGATGTCGCCAACCGCCGCCTCCATATCGAGGACGGCCGTTGTTTCGAAGTGCCGATCCACTACCATTGAATGGTGGTCGGGCGTGCTGCTCTTTCTCGTCGATCTCGTCGTCGTGCTTTGCCTGGCGGCGCAGCTCGGGATCGCCGGCTATTTCTTCTATCTGCTCTATTGGTTGGCCGATTTACCTCGTGCTGAAGCGGCAGCACCAGAGTTGCCGGACGAACTGCCGCGTGTGCTGGTCCAGATCCCCATCTATAACGAGCCGATGGTGGTCGAGCGTGCGGTCAGGGCGGCCGGTGCTCTTGACTGGCCCCATGACCGTCTGAAGATCCAGATACTGGACGACAGCACCGATCTCACGTCGGATATCGCCCAGCATGCAGTCGCGCGACTGCGGCGAGATGGGATAGACGCGGACCACGTTCGTCGTCGCGATCGCAGCGGCTTCAAAGCCGGCGCGCTGGCTGCCGGCATGACACTTTGCGACGCGCCCTATGTCGCCGTCTTCGATGCGGATTTTGTGCCGCCCTCCGATTGGCTTCGACGATCGATGGCGGCTCTTCTGGCGGCACCGCGTGCAGCCTTCGTGCAGACCCGGATCGAATGGGGCAATGGCAGCCGCACCTGGCTGACGCGAGCGCAGCGGCTGATGCAGGACGCGCATTTTGCAGTCGAACAGGATGTGCGGGCGCGGCGCGGCGTGCCGTTCCAGTTCAACGGGACTGGCGGAATCTGGCGTCGGGCCGCTGTCGAGGACGCCGGTGGCTGGTCGCATGACACGCTGTCGGAGGATCTCGATCTGGTGCTGCGTACCCATCTGAAAGGATGGGGCGGCGTATTCCTGATGGAGCCGCATGTCATCGGGGAGCTGCCGCAGCAGCTCGGCGATTTCAGCGCCCAGCAGAGTCGCTGGTCCAAGGGCTTCATCCAGGTGGCACGCAAACTCCTGCCGCAGGTCTGGAATGCCGACTGGTCGAGCGAAGCGAAGTTCACCACCACGGTGGCGCTCGGCCAGCAGCTTATTTTCCCCGTCCTGATCGTGGGCATCTCCGCTCTATTCGTGTCTGTGCTCGGCCACGGCCGGCTTTTGCCCATCTTTGGCGCGCTGCTTTGGATGTGGCTGGTACTCATGCTGGTGGTGCTGATTGGCATGACCTGGGGCGCCTATCGCCGCCTGCGACGCGGCGGCCTGCTGGACTATCTTGTTACGGCGGCGACGGTGCCGGCGCTGATCGTCTATCTTGCCGTAGCCAATGCCGGCGCTATCGTGGCTGCGGGCCTCGGGCGGAAAACCGAGTTCAAGCGCACGCCGAAGACCGGCTCGTGATAGATCGATGACGGCCATCATCGCTTTCCTGGCTCTTTTCCTTGCCGCCGTATTCGGCGTCTGCTGTCTGCTTCTCGCAGCCTTCATCGGCAGCCTGCTCTACATGGTCGTGCTCCACCATCGCCTGAAGCGCGAGGGGCTGGAACATGAAGAAGGGCTCCTGATGACACCGCTGCCGCCCGACAGCGAATTACCGCACGTCGTCGTCCAGATCCCATCATTCAATGAGGGGCCGGTTCTGAGGCGCGGGATCGAAGCGGCGGCGCAGCTCGACTGGCCGCGCGACAAGCTGCACGTCCAGATCCTCGACGACAGCACCGACGAAACGGCGGAGCTGGCGCGCACCGTGGCTGCCGAGTTGCAGGGCAAAGGCTTTGACATCGTCGCCCTGCAGCGCACCGATCGCAGCGGGTTCAAGGGCGGCGCCCTGCACGAGGCCATGCAGCAGACGCCCTACGACTATTTCGCCATCTTCGATGTCGACTACACGCCGCCGGCCGATTTCCTGCGGCGCTGCATGCGCGTCTTCATGGCCGAGCCGAACACCGCCTTCGTGCAGGCCCGCTTCGATTTCCTCAATCCGCACGAGAACGCGCTCACCGAGATGCAGATGGTGACGCTCGACGCTCACCTCGGCATCGAGCAGGCAACCCGTTATTGGGCCGGCCATCCGCTGCCCTTTAACGGAACGTGCGGTATCTGGCAGCGCGCCGCCATAGAGGCGGGTGGCGGCTGGAAGGGTGACACCGTTACCGAGGATCTCGATCTCACCTATCGCGGCTGGGTCAAGGGCTGGCGCGCCGTGTTCCTCACCAGCGTTGCCGTCCCCGGCGAATTGCCGGCGGATACCAAGACGTGGTTGCGCCAGCAGCAGCGCTGGCAGGATGGATTCCGGCACGTCTCGATGCGCATGTTCCCAGTGATCCTGATGAGCCGCGGCATGTCGTTGGCCGCCAAGGGGGCGGCGCTCCTGCATCTTTGCATGTCGCTCAATCAGCCGGTGCTGCTGGTCGGTGTCGTCTCCGGCGTTCTGGCTGGCTTCCTGGCGCCGTCGCTGGTGCCATTGCTCCTGGCCGCGTTCTTCGTGACGCTGGCGTGGGTGCTGGTCTGCGCCACGACCTTTCTCCGCGCCGGGCACAATTTCATCCGCGACGGTGAGATGCCGCCGTGGCGCTTCGCGGTCGTGCTGCTGCGGTTTGTCGCCGGCCAGGTGGCGACCGTCGTGCGCAGCCTGTTCGTGCATCTTCGGAAAGCGATGGCGGCCCCCAAGCCGGTCGTCTTCGACCGCACACCCAAGCGCGGCAGCTAACCTTCGCGACGCAAGGCCAGATGGGCCGAGCGCAGACCGCCTCCGAAGCTGATGGGGCCGTCGAAGGGCAGAGGGATTGCCTCGACCTTGCGTAGCCGCAACTCCTCGATCAGTCTCGTACTCGCAACGTCAACAACCGCGCGGCCCTTCTCGAGCACGAGCAGGTTTGCCTGGAGCCGTTCGGCTTCGTCCGGATGGAGCGCAATCTTGTCCCATGTCCGCAGTGACATCGGCAGACCGTCGATCATCTTTTCCGGGCAATAGACCAGTAGCCCCGGCTGGAGGAGCGCCAGCACCCAATCGAGATGCAGGACGTTTGACCGCAAGGCGACCGGGACCACGCGATGGCTGTCGCCGAGCAGCGCCTGCAGCCAGTCGACGCCCGCCATGTCCGTGGCGCAGCCCGACATGCCGACATAGATCTCGTGACCATTCAACAGCACGTCGCCGCCTTCGAGGATGGGGCCGTCAATCCCATTGGGCCAGCCGAGTGGAACGCTCGACCAACGCGCGCCGCTCGCTGAGAGGCGCTGGGCGTGCGGGCGCAAGCCGAAGCGCTCTCGCTGGCGGCATTGCAGACGCAGCGAGGCTTCGATTACATGGTCATCGACTACGATCAGCGGGTCGCGCGGAAAGAGCTGGGTGCCTTCACCATTTGGCGCGAGGAAATGACGTTCGAGCCCTTGCAGGCGTTCCGGCCTATGAACGGCAATTCCCTCGCGCTGTAGCAGCGCCGCAAGCTCCTCGATTTGTGTTTCGATCCGTCGCGCGCGCTCAGCGTCGACCTCGATCAGGTGCCGTCCGGCGTGAGTCTGGCTAACCGCTGCGGCCGAAGGGGTGAGCCAGCGCTGTGCCTCCTCGTGGAAAAGGACGATCTCATCGGCGGGAGCGACACCCACGATCACCTCGCGCAGACGATCCCACTCATGTCGCATGCCACTTGAGGTCATGGTGAGACGCTTGGCGTGACTTGGCCGGCCTCGTTTTCCTGGCGCCGCCGTCGCGCTTCTTTCTCCACCGCAGCGACAAGGGAGGGAATGTGGGCGGCGATCTCATAGAAATCGCTGGCGTAAAGGACGAGCAAGGTCGTTGGCTGAGTAGTGACTATAGTGGCGCTGCGTGGCAGGCGATCGAGCAACGCCATCTCGCCAAAGAATCCGCCCTGACCCAGCCGCACCGGTTCGCGGGGCAGGCGCACTTCGACCTCACCCTCGGAAATGAAGAACATCGAGTCGCCGGGCTCCTCACGGCGCACCACGACGAAACGCGGCGGGTAGTGGCGGACCCTGAGCTTGCTCACGATCTCCGACAAGGTAACGGTACCGAGCTCGGTGAACATCGGCACCTTGACCACCTGGTCCCATACCCGCAGATATTCCCGGCGCCGGACTTCCTCTGCGAAACCCGTGGCAAGGATACCGGTCATCAGGGCCAGCACCAAGATGCCGCTCACCATGACCACCGATCCCACCATCCTGCCGCCCACCGTATGGGGAACGACATCGCCGTAGCCGGTAGTCGTCAGCGTCACCACGGCCCACCACAGGGCAGACGGGAGGTTGCCGAACTGATCGGGTTGTCCGCTGCGCTCAAAAAAAAGCGTGGCTGTTGCCGCGGTCACCAGCACGATGATGAAGATGATCAGCACGCTCGACAGTGTGGCCCGCTCATTCGAAATGACTCGCAAAAGCGTGCCCATCGCTGGCGCGTGGACACTGAGCTTCAGGATCCAAAGGATGCAGAAGATCGCAGCGATATCGCTATCGGCCTTTACGGCACTTATGGAGATGGCGAAGGCGGGGACGACCGCCAGGAGGCCGATCAGCCCGGTTGCGGAAAGCGCCCACCTCAACCGCGCGCGGCCGTCGGACAGGCCGCTGTAGCGCGGCGATTCGGGGGCTGACCATAGACGCAGCCCATATTCGACCAGGAAGATTACAGCCACGAGGACGATGATCAGCGCCAGCAGTCGATCTACGAGATCCGGCAGGCTCTCGACCGACGATACTGCAACCGCGAGCAGTCCCGATCCCAGCGCGAAAAGGTGGAAAGCGCGCCAACGCCGGCCGCTTTGGCTGTCGTTGGAATGCAACAGCGTTGCATGGACACGTGCCCGCAAGGTCGAGGTCGTCGTCACCACGGACTGACCTTAGGCACTCCGGCCGCCGGATTGCAACGAGACCGCGTTTCGCCTTGTTGCCCCAACACCTCGTCAGGGACTGGCGTGCGCGTCGCTCAGGGACTGTGCCGCCTTGAGCCGCGTGTCGGCGAGCTCGCCAGCAGCTTCGAGGATGGGATAGGCGACCGACGTCAGATGGCCGTTGATGCGCTTGAGGTCCCGGATCACATCCATATGGATAGAGCTGGTTTCGATCGATTCCGGCCGACCCTCGCGCAGTCGGGCAAAATGACTGTCGGCGGCCTTGGCTTCGGCCTCTCGGATCGCGGTTTTCTCGGCTACCAGGCGGCGGGCGAGGGCGATGTCGCGCGTGGTAAAGACGTTCAACGCCAGACGCAGGTTTTCCAGCACACGCGTGTGGAAGGCTTTGAGCTCGGCGAGTCCTTCGGCCGAGAAGGCGTAGCGGTTCTTGATCTTCTTGGCCGCGAGTTCCATCAAGTTCTTGTCGATGATGTCGCCGATATGCTCGAGGTTGGTGGTGAAGGTCAGGATCTCGACGTAGCGCTGGCCTTCTTCCTCGCTGAGATCGGTACGAGAGGTCTGGATCAGGTAGAGCTTGATCGCCTCGTAAAGCCGGTCGACGGCATTGTCGGCATGCTCGATGGCGCGAACCGCCTTCGGATCGGAGAGCTCGAACACGTCGATCGACTGGCGCAGCATGTCAGCCACCCGATCGCCCAGCGCCAGCGTCTCGCGCAGCGCGCATGCCAGCGCCTCGGCCGGCGTATCGAGCACATTCGGATCAAGGTGGCGCGGCTTGCCGGGATCGTCGGCCACGGGCTTCGCGGGCAGCAGGCGTCGGCAAAGGCTGGCGACCGGCTCGGTCAGCGGCAGGAAGACGACCGCCGCTACCAAGCTGAAGAGGGTATGGAAGTTGACGGCGATGCGGGCGGCTGACGGCTCCAGCAGCGATAGCCAATGCGCAAGTGGAACGAGGACTGGCAGGAAAGCGACGCCGATCACCAGCCGGGAAATCAGGTTGGCGAGCGGCACCCGGCGAGCCTCAATGTCAGTGGCCGACTGATCCATATAAGGGGCGAGCGCGCCGCCGACATTGGCGCCCACGACCATGGCCAACGCCAGGGGTGGACCGATGATCCCGCTTGCGGCGAAGGACATCACCAGCAACACGGCCGACAGGCTGGAATGAATGAACCATGTCCCTACCGTCGCAAGGATGGCGGCGATGACATATTCATCTTGCATGCCAGCCAGCGCGGCGATGAAGGCGGGCGAAGTCCGGAGCGGTTCGATGGCGGCCGTCAGCAATTTCAGCGAGAGCAGCATCAGGCCGAGTCCTATGCCGACCCGGCCGAGATGATGCGGTTTGTTCCCATCAATCGTCATGAAGACGATGACGCCTGCAGCGATAAGAAGGGGTGACAGCCAGCCGAGATCGAACGAGAGCACCTGGGAAGTGAGGGTCGTCCCGACATTGGCGCCGAGCATGACGGCGAGCGCGATCGGCAGCGAGATCAGTCCCCGGCCAGCGAACGACGCGAGCAGAAGGGCGGTCGCCGTGCTCGACTGCAGCAGGCCGGTCAACCCGAGCCCTCCAGCGAACGCCGTGAATCGGTTGCGCGAGCAGGCACCGATGGCCCGGCGCAATGTTGCGCCGAACGCTCGTGTCAGGCCCGTCCGCACCATGCGCACGCCCCACAGCAGCAGCGTGACGCTGCCGAGAACGTTCAGGATGGTGAGGACCCCGTGCATGATTTGCGCAACCTACGCTTCACTGGCATTCGATGAAAGTTTTTTGACAATCGCGGCAACGCGCGCTGGACGCCGCCGTTGCATGCGCCGATCATTAATTTTGACGGGAAAGAACAAGGTAGAAGGGTGACATGTCTCCAGATAGCGCACCCACGATTGACGGCGAAGTGAGCGTGAATGGCCGGCGCTACCGTCTGCCGCGGCAGCCAACGGTCGTCGTTTGCATTGACGGCTCGGAGCCCGGCTACATCGAACGCGCCATAGAGGCCGGGCGGGCACCATGGTTCGGCAGGGTTCTGGCAACGGGAACAAACCTGATCGCCGAGTGTGTCGTGCCGTCGTTCACTAACCCGAACAACCTCTCGATCGTCACCGGCCAGCCTCCGTCCGTGCACGGTATCAGTGGCAACTACTTCCTCGATCCGGAGTCGGGAAGTGAAGTGATGATGAACGACCCTAAATTCCTGCGGGTCGAAACACTGTTCCCGGCATTTCAGCGGGCGGGCTGCCGGATCGCCGTGATCACTGCGAAGGACAAGCTGCGCGGCCTTTTAGGCAAGGGCCTCGCGCTGGGCTCCGGAAAGGCCTGCAGCTTTTCGGCAGAGAAGGCCGATCAGGCGACATTGGCCGGCAATGGCATTGCCGACGTTCCGGCGCTGGTCGGCTTGCCAGTGCCAGACGTCTACAGTGCCGACCTGTCGGCATTCGTATTTGCCGCAGGTGCGAAGCTGATGGAACGGGATCGGCCCGAGATCATGTATCTTTCGACGACCGACTATATCCAGCACAAGCATGCCCCGGGCTCGGCGGTCGCCAATGACTTCTACGCGATGATGGACAGCCACCTGGCGCAGCTTGACGCCATGGGCTGCACGCTGGTCCTGACCGCAGACCATGGCATGAACAGCAAGCACGATACCAACGGTCGCCCCGATGTCCTCTATCTGCAGGACTTGTTCGACCAATGGCTCGGTGCGGCCACGGCCCGTGTCATCCTGCCGATTACGGACCCCTATGTCGTGCATCACGGCGCGCTGGGATCGTTCGCGGTCGTCTATCTGCCGGCAAGTGCCACGGTCGGCGAGATGGCGGCGAAGCTCAAGGCTCTGCCGGGTATCGAGGCCGCGCTGACTCGGGAGGAAGCGGCCGCACGGTTCGAACTGCCGGCCGACCGGTTGGGCGATCTCGTCGTGGTCTCGACGCGGCACAAGGTATTGGGCACGTCGGCCGCACGGCATGATTTGTCAGGATTGACCGAGCCATTGCGCAGCCACGGTGGTCTTTCCGAGCAGAAGGTGCCGCTGATCTGTAACAGGAAGCTTGCGCAAGAGACGCCGTCGCGGTGCTGGCGCAACTTCGATGCCTTCGATCTGGGGCTGAACCTCGTCGCCTGAAGGTGATAGGCTTGGTGCCATGAGCACCCAAACCTACATCGGAAGCTGTCATTGCCAGGCTGTCTCGTTCGCGGTCGATCTCGACCTCGATCAGGCGCTGCAGTGCAATTGCTCGATCTGCTCCAAGCTTGGGGCGGTCTGGGCATTCGCGCCCAGAGCAAAGATGACTCTTAAATCGGGCGCCGACGCGTTGGGCGATTACCAGTTCGGCAGGAAGCGGCTGCATCATCGAAAGTGCCAACATTGTGGCATCGAGACTTTCGCCGAAGGGACCGCACCCGACGGTACAGCGACCGTCGGCGTCAATTTGCGCTGTCTGGACGGCGTCGAGGTCGAGAAGCTCACCCCGCGTCAGTACGACGGACGCAGCGTCTAGGATCTTTTGGGAGAAATGTCATGGCAGTGAGTCAGGCTGACAAGGCCGCGAAGTTCCGCGCCCTGCATGAGAAGCCAGGCGCTTTCGTGATCCCCAATCCCTGGGATGGCGGTTCTGCCCGCCTTCTGCAGGGCCTGGGTTTCGAGGCGTTGGCGACCTCGAGCGGTGCCAAGGCCGGGGTGCTCGGCAAGCGCGATGGCAAGGTGACGCGCGAGGAGTCGCTTGCCAATGCCCGCATGATCGTCGAAGCGAGCGACCTGCCGGTGGCGGCCGATCTCGAGAAGGGCTTTGGCGACGGTCCGGATGCCACGGCCGAGACGATTCGGCATGCGGCCGCGATCGGCCTCGTCGGCGGTTCGATCGAGGATGCGAGCGGCAACAAGGATGCGCCGCTCTATGATCTCGAAACGGCGGCGGTGCGGGTGAAGGCAGCGGTGCAGGCAGCCCGTTCGCTGTCGTTCCCCTTCGTCCTGACGGCGCGCGCCGAGGGCTTCCTGCGCGGGCGCGGGGACCTCGATGACGTGATCAAGCGGCTGCAGGCCTACGAGGCGGCGGGTGCCGATGTCCTGTTCGCACCTGGCCTGCCCGATCTCGCCGCTGTGAAAAAAGTCTGTGGCTCCTTGAAGAAGCCGTTCAACTTCATGGTCGGTATCAAGGGAAAGTCGTTCTCCAAGGCCGAACTCGAAGCTGCCGGTGTGAAACGCATCAGCCTTGCGACCTCACTCTATCGAGCGGCGATGACCGGTCTTCTGGATGCTGCCAAGGAAGTGAAGGAGCAGGGCACTTTCGGCTATCTCGACAGGGCCGTCTCGACTCCGGACTGGAATGCGTTCATGAAGGAGTGATGGATACAGTTCTGAATCCAGTTTCAGACGCGGACCGCACCGTCGACCACTTCGACGTCCTGATCGTCGGCGCCGGCCTTTCGGGTATCGGCGCCGCCTGGCACCTGCAGAGAGAGTGTCCTGGCAAGAGCTATGCGATCCTGGAGGGGCGCGCCTCGAGTGGCGGCACCTGGGATCTGTTCCGCTATCCCGGCGTCCGTTCGGACTCGGACATGTATACGCTGGGCTATCGTTTCCGGCCGTGGAAAGACGCCAAGGCGATCGCCGATGGACCGGCCATCCTTAAATACATTCGCGAGGTCGCGAGCGATCATGGAATCGACGCCAGGATTCGCTACGAGCATCGAGTCGTGGCCGCCTCATGGTCGACGCCTGATGCACGTTGGACCGTCGAGGTCGAGTACGGGCCGCAGCACCAGCCTCGTACGCTGAGCTGCAACTTCCTTTGGATGTGCAGCGGCTACTACGACTATGCTGGCGGCTACCTGCCGGATTTCCCGGGCATGAATCGGTTCAAGGGCCGTATCGTCCATCCGCAGAAATGGAGCGACGACATCGACTACGCAGGCAAGCGCGTCGTGGTGATCGGCAGCGGTGCGACCGCCGTTACGCTGGTGCCGGCAATGGCCGATTCAGGTGCGGCGCATGTCACCATGCTGCAGCGTTCGCCTACCTACATGGCGATGCGTCCCTCGAAGGACCCATTCGCCACCAAGATGCGGCAGCGCTTGCCGCTCAAGCTCGCCTATGCCGTGACGCGATGGCGCAACGTGCTGTTGGGCATGTATTTCTATCAGATGTGCAAGCGACAGCCCGAGAAGGTGAAGCGCCTGCTGCTCGGTGGCGTGCACAAGGCGCTGGGGCCTGACTATGATGTCGCGACGCATTTTACGCCCCGCTACAATCCCTGGGATCAGCGGCTTTGCCTCGTGCCTGACGCCGATTTCTTCCGCACCATCCGGCAGGGAAAGGTTGCGGTCGTCACTGACCACATCGAGACCTTCACCGAAAGCGGCCTCAAGCTGAAATCCGGTGCCGAGTTGGCGGCCGACCTGATCGTGACCGCAACGGGCCTGGTGCTGGTCCCGTTGGGCGGTATGAAGCTCACGGTCGACGGACGGGCGGTCGAGCCATCCCAGACCTACATCTACAAAGGAATGATGTATTCGGATGTGCCGAATCTTGCCTCCGTGTTCGGTTACACCAACGCCTCGTGGACGCTGAAAGCCGACCTCGTTTGCGAATATGTCTGCCGGCTGCTCAATCGCATGGACCGCAAAGGTTATCGCTACTGCATGCCGCACAACAGCGATCCGACGCTCCAGGCCGAGCCGTGGGTGAACTTTTCCTCCGGCTACATCCAGCGCGCGCTCAAGCACCAGCCCATGCAGGGTTCGAAACGGCCGTGGAAGCTCTACCAGAACTACGTACTCGACCTTACAAGCCTGCGCTTCGGAGCGCTGCGCGATCGCGCGATGACGTTTGTGCGATAACGGACGCACCATCTTCGGTCGTCCTGATTGATTCGCGCTCAGGGCTGGCCTGGAACGAGAGCAATCGCGCGCACGCGGCCTTTCTTGTCGACCAGTGCGACTTTGCCGTCCGGCGTCACGCCGACAACCCGGTCACCGTCGAACGGCAGGCTGAGACGCGGCGTGCCGTCGGGGGCGTCCAGCACCAGCTTGCCCCCGCTGATGCGCAGAAGGCTGCCGTCAGCCAACAGGCCGGCGAAGCTGCCATCACGACTTTCGAGGCTGTCCTCGCCGCCAGGCCTCCAGATCAGCAGATGCGGCGGCAGATTCGCCGGCGCATCGTGCAGGGCGACGATCTTGCCATCGGCCGATATGTCGAGAGCGGGCGACGTTAGGTTGAGCGCGGCAAGCTTGTGTTGCCGGATCGGCCGTCCCTCGCGCGTCCATGCAGCGAGACGACCGTCGCTGGTATAGATCGCGATCACGTTTGTGGAGGCTGCGGCGGCTTCAGGGATCAGCTTTTCCTGATCGCCGAACGCCAGGCGGCCGAGCACGCGGCCCTCAAGGTCCAGCACGAGGAATCCTGATCCATCGGGCATGGGGCGCAGGATGCGGTCGTCGAGCAGGAGCGTGGCGGACAGCAGCGTATCGTTCGGTCGTGCGGGAAACCGCATCGCCCTGCCGATGCGGTTCCAATTCTGGTCCAGGACCTCGAACTGCCCGTCGGGAGCCAACACCCCGACCTTGCGCCCCGTCGGGGATACGAATAGCCGGGGCGGTTGGGCGCTGGCGTTGATCGCAGCCGGGTCGCTCTTCCAGAGCTGGAGGGCCGTACCCCGTTCGGTGCCGTCGAGTTGCCAGACCCGCAGCCGTCCATCGGTGTGCAACGCCGCCATCTGTGTTCCGCCGGCGATTGCGCGCATGGTGACGGGAAGGCCGAAATCGCTGAAGGGGCGAGCCAATGGTTGGCCGTCGCCGTCGAGCAATACCAATCCCTCTGTAGCGGCGATTGCTACGCGACTTCCGTCAGTGGCAACCGCGACGCGCGTCGATCCCGCAGGTGCGACATCGTCGTGCCGTAGGTTGCCATCGGCATCGAGGAAGCGCACCCGCTCGGCCGACAGCACGATCAAACCTTGCTTGTCGGGCAAGGCAGCGACGTCCAGGAGATTCTCGGCGGCTTCGAGGGCATGTGGATTGCCGAGCCGCCCCGGTGCAATCGGCACCACATCCGCGCTTCCCGGCGGCGCATAGGCCACGACCAATCCCCGACCATCAGCGGAAAAGACATGGCGCCTGACGTAAGGGTGTTGAAGGGCCGGCTGCATCAGTCGCGTGCCATCCTGTCCGACTACGCGCAGGTCGCCACAGAGGCTGCTGAACGCCAGGAGCCGCTCGTCTGGCGAGAAGGCCGGCACATGCTCCGCACCATCCTGCGAACACGAGTCTTCCGGCCGGCTCGCCGGCCCAAGGGTGATCGTTGGCCCATTCGGTCGGCCATCAGCCGCGACCAGGCGCAGCGTCTGGGTTAGCCGCAGGGCGAGGTTGCGGCTCGTCGGTGCGACGCCGATGCCGACAATCGGCTCGCCAAGGGTGATGAGCGTACTTGGCTCGCCACCTTCGATTGGCCAGTTCTCGAGCTTGCCGTCTTCGCTGCCGGTGACGACGTGCGTGGGGTCGAGCCACGCGACTGAGGTAAATGTCCCGGGCAGGGTCCGGACGAGCTCAGCGTGGCCGCCATCGGTCAGACGGACGAGGTCGGCCTGCAGCCGACTGTCAGTGTCCGTTCTCGCAAGCAGCAGCGTGTCGGCTGTACCGGGGCGGAAGGCAAGGAGCGCGATGCTGGCTGGGTCGTAGGTGGGAAGGGCAGTCTGGGCACTGACAGACGCCGCCATGAGCGCGGCAAGGAAGCCTGCCGCCATCTCCACCACGCTGCGCCACCGACTGCCGGAGCGGACCATCCGCTGCATTCCCCACCGCTTTGCGTAGCGTAGGCACCTCGTGCATCGACGACAAGAGCGCGATGGTTAGGCGGCTTGTCGATAACTGAATTCGGCCAGGGCGAGGATGCCTCGAGGCTGAGGAAGCGCCGACGTGGCGGTCATGCCAGGTTGCCTCGGCGATATAGCAGTCATCGTTGGTCCAGTAGCTGCGCTGACCAGCGCCGCGCTGGACCTCGACATCGAAGGTAGTCCACCATTGGCGGTAGCGTGCGGCGAGATGGCGGCGTAGCAGGTCGGCAAGGGTCTGGTCCATGGAACGATCACTGAGAAGGCTGATATGAGCCGCAAGGCCCAGGCGCTCGTCGCCATTCAGGCCGTTCCCTCTCCCGGAGAGGGCAAACGCGGCCCCGAAGGCCATCTCGGTTATCTCCTGCGCCAGGCCCAGGCCTCGGTACGCGGCGCGATGGATCGCGCCCTGTCTGACCTCGGCGTGACCTCGCCACAATTCGCGGTGCTCACCATGATCGTCGCCTATCCCGGCGTATCGGGCGCGGATCTCGCCCGGCTCACCTATCTCACGCCGCAGACCATCAATGTGATCGTAGGCAACCTCGAGCGCGACGGTGCGATCGAGAAGAGTGCGCATGCCACTCATGGCCGCATCCTGCGACTGCATGCGACGACTAAGGGACAGGCGCTGCTCAAGCGCTGCCGCTCCCGCATCGCTGACATAGAATCGGAGATCTCGGCGCTGCTCGGCAAGGACGAGGAACGGATCGTCCGCCGCTGGCTGAGCGCGGTGGGAGAACGCCTGACCGAGGGTCGTCGATGAAGCATGACAATATCCTGATCATTGGCGGCGGCGTCATGGGGTCGTCGATCGCCTACCATCTCGCCTGCGATCCGGCCTTGGCTGGCAAAGTGACCGTGGTCGAACGCGATCCGAGCTATGCGCACGCCTCGTCAGCGCTGTCGGCGAGCTCGATCCGCCAGCAGTTCTCAACGCCGCTCAACATTCGTCTCTCGCGCTATGGCATCGGCTTCCTGCGCCAGGCGCAGGACCTCCTCGGCGTTGACATCGCGCTGAAGGAGGAGGGCTATCTCTTCCTCGCAAGCACGGCGGGGGAGGCCGCGTTGCGCGCGAACAATGCCGTCCAGCGCGCCGAGGGCTGCTCAGTCGAGTTGCTCGAACCAGCGGGACTTGTCCGGCGGTTTCCTTGGGTGACGGTCGATGGGCTGGCGCTCGCGTCGTTCGGCACTGCCAACGAAGGCTGGTTCGACGGTCCGTCGCTGATGCAGGCCTTCCGCCGTGCCGCGCGGGATCGCGGGGCGGTTTACCTGGCTGACGAAGTAGTAGGGCTGGGGCCGCGTCACGTCGCTCTGCGCGCAAACGGGCGCGTGGAGGCAGGGACCATTGTCATCGCTGCGGGCGCCTGGTCAGGCGAGGTGGCGGCGATGGCGGGGATCCCCTTGCCGGTCGAGCCGCGCCGTCGCTCGGTATTCGTGTTCGACGTGCGCGAGCCGCCGGGCCCGACACCACTCACCATCGATCCGTCGGGCGTCTGGTTCCGGCCCGAAGGCCGCTTCTATATCGGCGGCACGACTCCCGCCGAAGGCAATGATCCTGCCGGCGCGCCGCTCGAGGTGCAGCATCAGGAATGGGACGAGATGGTGTGGCCCGTGCTGGCGGCGCGCGTGCCCGCCTTTGAGGCGGCCAAGGTCGTGAACTCCTGGGCTGGATACTACGAGTACAACACCTTCGATCAGAACGGCATCGTGGGCCGCCATCCGAAAATCGAGAGCGTCATCTTCGCCACGGGGTTTTCCGGCCATGGCATCCAACAATCGCCGGCGGTCGGCCGGGCCGTCGCCGAACTCATTTTGCATGGCAGTTATCGGACCCTAGATCTTTTGCCGTTCGGATATGAGCGGATATCCGCCGGCCAACCTATCCGGGAACTCAACGTGGTGTGATAGGCTCTCCGTTAGCGGAGCAAAGGGAGAACAACGTGCCCGACCAAGCCTTGGTCAATTCGGATCTGACGTCGGCGCTCACCGAAGCGCGCCAAGCCTACATCGACCGCAATCCCAAGAGCCTTGCACGCCATGAGGAAGCCAGCGTGGCGATGCCGGGCGGCAACACGCGCACCACGCTGCACAATTCACCATTTCCGCTCACCGTCGTGCGTGGCGAGGGTTGTCGGCTGTGGGATGCCGACGGTCACGAATACATCGACGTGCTGGGCGAATATACAGCGGGCATCTACGGCCATTCCCATCCGGTGATCCGCGCGGCCATCGATCGGGCGCTCAATCACGGCTGGAACTATGCTGGCCGCAACGCTTACGAAGGACAGTTGGCGCAACTGATCGCCGACCGCGTGCCCTCGATCGACCTCGTGCGTTTCACCAATTCGGGCACTGAAGGCAATGTCATGGCACTGGCGGGCGCGAAGGTCTTCGCGCAGCGCAAGGGACGCGCCAAGGCCACGAAGGTCATGGTGTTCCACGGCGGCTACCATGGCGGCGTGCTCTACTTCGTGAGCGGCGGCAGCCCCGTGAACATGCCGTACGAGTACGTCGTCGCGCCCTACAACGATATCGAGGGTACGCGGGCGCTTCTTGCCGCACATGGCGAGCAGATTTTCGCCGTCCTGGTCGAGCCGATGCAGGGCAGTCATGGCTGCCTGCCCGGTGACCCGGCCTTCCTGAGGATGCTGCGCGAGGAGACGAAAGCACGCGGCATCACGCTGATCTTCGACGAGGTCATGACCTCGCGCCTATCGCCTGGCGGTCTGCAGGCCAAGCTGGGTGTCATCCCGGACATGACCACGCTTGGCAAGTATATCGGCGGCGGCATGTCGTTCGGCGCCTTCGGCGGCCGCCGCGAGATCATGGAACTGTTCGACCCGACCAAACCCGATGCGCTGCCGCACGCCGGGACCTTCAACAACAATGTCCTCACCATGTCAGCGGGTGTGGCGGGCTATGGCGAGGTCTACACGCCCCAGGTGGCGGAAGCGCTGAACACGCGCGGCGACAAGATCCGCGAGCGGCTGAACGCCATTTGCGTGAAGAACGAGGTCGCCTTTCAGTTCTCGGGCGTCGGTTCGATGATGACGGCGCACGCGACGACCCGGCCGATTCGGACGGCGGCCGACATTGCCAGTTCTAACCAGGACGCCAAGGAACTGTTCTTTTTCGACATGACGGCGGCCGGGATCTGGATCGCCCGACGCAGCTTCGTGGCCCTCAATATCATGATCGGCGATGCTGAGGCGGATCGGTTCGTGTCGGCGGTCGAGGAGTTCGTGACGGCTCGAAAAGCCCTGTTGCGGTCAAAATGAGTTCCCATATTTCGATATGACCGAAACCAGCCGCTTTCCTCAGCCTGTTTCCGGCACGGTCACGCCGCGCTTCGGCGACATCGCCACTTTCATGCGCCTGCCGTTGTTCCGCGATCCTGCCGAAGTCGAGATTGGCCTGATCGGCGTGCCGTGGGATGGCGGCACGACCAACCGGCCAGGCGCTCGTCACGGGCCGCGTCAGATGCGCGATCTCTCGACGATGATGCGCCGCGTCCACCACGTCACAGGCATCGCGCCCTACGAGCTCGCCAAATGCGGCGACCTGGGGGACGCCTCGGTGAACCCAGCGAGCGTCGACGATTCACTGGAGCGAATCACAAAGTTCTACACCAAGCTACGTGATGCAGGAGCCATCCCGCTGTCAGCCGGTGGGGACCATCTGATCACGCTGCCGATCATGCGCGGCGTCGCTAAAGGGCAGGCGCCACTCGGCATGGTGCATTTCGATGCCCACAGCGACACCTGGGACACCTACTTCGGCGGTTATAAGTACACGCACGGCACGCCCTTCCGCCGCGCGGTGGAGGAGGGGCTTCTCGACCCGAAACGCGTGGTGCAGATCGGCATCCGAGGCTCGCTCTACAAGCGTGACGACAATGCCTGGGCAGTCGAACAGGGCATGCGCGTGATCACGATCGAGGAGTATTTCGATCTTGGTGTTGAGAAGGTGATCGCCGAGGCCCGCCGCGTCGTGGGCCACGGCCCGACCTACGTCAGCTTCGATGTCGACGGCCTCGATCCGGCCTATGCCCCGGGCACTGGCACGCCCGAGATCGGCGGGTACACGCCGCACGAGGCGCAGCGCATGCTGCGCGGCCTACGGGGGCTCAATTTGGTCGGTGGGGACGTGGTCGAGGTTTCGCCACCCTTCGACATGAGTGGCAATACCGCGCTCGTAGGGGTCACCATGATGTGGGAAATCCTCTGCCTGCTCGCCGAAGCGGTCGGTAAGCGCAAGGGACGGCTTTGATCTTGTGAGCTTCGAACAGCTCAGGCCGGGTCGGTATCTGGCATCGGTCGGCGTATCTCCAGCACATTGAGCGCGAACGCGCCGAAGGCGATCTCGAAGCCGAGAACGATGCAAGTGGCCGAAGGAATGGCGAGCCGCATCGTATGGCTTGAGTCGAGCAGCCCGAAGGCAACGTTGCTCCAGGTGCTGACGGCCAACACTGCCAGGATGAAGCCCACGACGATCAGGGCGGCACCGACGATCAAGCCGCGTTCGATGGTGCCATACGCGATCAGCGATCGCAGCCTCGGATCGTACGGCAGGATGCCCTCATCCATGCCGTGGACGTTGACGAAGGCCCAGAAGATGACCGCCTGGACCCCCACCACGATCGCCATGGCGGAATAGAGCAGGGTATGGATATCGAGCGTGATGTTGCCGATATGGCGTGGCCCCGGCAGGATCCAGAGGGTGGAAAGTAAGCCCAAGAGGGCGAGTGCAAGGCCTGGGTAGAGGAAAAGCCAACGCGGGCTAAACAGCAGCAGGAAGCGAAGATGCCGCCATCCATCCCGCCAGCTGCGGAGATGCGGCGGACGCGACCGGCCATCCGGTGACAACGTGGTCGGTACCTCGGCAATATCCAGCCCTCTCAGCGTTGCCTTCACCACCATCTCGCTGGCGAATTCCATGCCTGGAGACTGCAGATCAAGCCGCAAGATGGCGTCCCTCGAGAACCCCCTCAGGCCGCAATGGAAGTCACCGCATGGGCTGTTGAAGAAGAGGCGGCCGATCGAGGTCAGCACCGGATTGCCGAGGTAGCGGTGAAGTGGCGGCATGGCGCCTTTCTTGATGCCGCCCTTGAAGCGATTGCCCATGACCAGCTCGCTTCCTCCCCGCAGCTTCTGCACGAAGGGATCGAGCTCGGCAAAATCGTAACTGTCGTCACTGTCGCCCATGATGACAAAGCGGCCGCGGGCGGCACGGATTCCCGCTATCAACGCGCTGCCATATCCCTTGGCCGGCACATCGACCACGATGGCGTCGTGGCGTCGCGCGATGTTCTGTGATCCGTCCGTGCTGCCATTATCGGCGACCACCACTTCGCCGCTGATGCCGCTGCGTCGGATATAGCGCCATGCTTTCTGGATGCAGGTGGCGAGCGTCTCCGATTCGTTCAGGCACGGCATCAAAACCGTCAGTTCGGGCGTGGTGCTCATGCGTCACCTCCAGAGACCGATTGAACCGATTGAGGAGAAGGCATCACGGCGGCTCTGCGCTGCCGCTGATACGCCAACAGGAAAATCGCGAAGGCGAGGGGGAGTAGCCAGATCAGCCGCGCCTGATACCGATCCGCCACGACGGACAGCGCTCCCGTAGCGGCGGCATTGGCAAGCAGTGCGACGGTGATGGTGAGCAGGAATTCCGTAAAGGTTGCGTTGCGCAATGTAAACACGAGCGCTATCGCGCCTACGAGTGAAAGCATCACGATGAGCGAATAGATGTCATTGATCGCATCGAGCCGCAGCCGGCCCTGTTGCTGCAACGACTGTTCGTATTGGCCATCCTCCCGCGGGAAGAAGCGATGCATCACCTCGACGATGCGGCTCTCTTCGGGCCATGTCTTGAAATCGACACCGGCGCGAAACGTGATGAGTTGCCTGGACGTGTTGTGAATGGCAG
>Ga0310811_10001023_pt1 | contig 36003 bp, 26 predicted proteins | sample YCmetagenome_FD_207642 | JGI IMG/M metagenome (GOLD analysis project Ga0310811, IMG submission 207642) | Soil microbial communities from experimental microcosm in Duke University, North Carolina, United States - YC | ecosystem: Engineered > Artificial ecosystem > Soil microcosm > Unclassified ... | reverse complement strand
CAAACAAAACGTGCAGCCTCGTTTAAGAGACTGCACGCTGTGAATGCTCACAGTTGAAGCCGTGAATTGCTTTCGATCAGAAGCTAAAGCTCACCTGCAGGTCGATGCTGCGGTTGGCTGCAGCCGATGAGAAGAAACCCCCTGCGAGTGCGTTCGATTTGCCGAATAGCGGCGACTGCAGAACGCCCACCGGGTTGGCCAGATTCACGTTGTTAAGAACATTCCTGGCCATGGCTGAAAAGTTGAGCGAATAGCGACTCCTTGCGTTTTGATCCATCGGAGGTCGGCCGCCGCTTCCACTCAGACCGCTGGGACCAAGTCCACCACCTGGTGCGCCAGCTCCGGGACCACCGCCCATTCGAGGGCCGCCGGGACCACCGCCCCGACCGCCCATGCCGCCAGCGAACCCCGCAGGTCCCGACGACCCTTTGGGACCGATCCCAAAGGATTTGCTCATCCGCATGTTCATGCTGAACTGCCTGGGGCCAGTGCCGAAGTTATAGGGGATGCGGGCCTGATCCCACGACGGGTTCAGATCGAAGCTCCCGTAGCTCGTATCAGCAACTGAGGTGCTGCCCGCGCTCGCGAATGCCGGACGATCATTGAACTGGTTGTCACCGTTGAGATCCCTGCCGATTGTGATGTTGAAAGGCTGGCCTGAATTGCTCACCAGCATCGGGCTGAGAGACACGCCGAAAGGAGCCTGGATATTGCCACCAAGCAGGAACCGATTGCGCACGTCAAAGCTTGCGCGCCCGTAATCCGATTTCGCGCTGAATGGATCCGACGGGAAATAGCTGGCTCCCGACGTATCCGCAGTGGCATAGCTTAGCGAGTAGAACCCGAACAGTGATACGCGTTTGGCACGAACCGTGTAATTGAACATGAGCTGATTCTGGTTGTAGGTTCCACCAGACTGATACTGATAGATGTTTTCATTGATGCCGTTCGGCCGCGTACCGGTTCCCGCGGTCACATCGTAAGTGCCCGGAAGGTAAGCATTGATGTTATTGGTGAGATATTGGTGCACCCCATGCGAGTTGATATAGGTGCCTGAGAGCGTGACCGTTTTCCCGAACTGATGCTCAATCCCGAGAGCAGACTGCATGTTCACTGCTGCCCGCATGTCTGGTGCGATTTGATAAATAGTTGGTGCGGCCACACTGTTGCTTGCGAGCACATCCGCGGCTGGCGCGTCTTGGTAGAAACCGGGGTTCTTAACCACGTAATGCTGTTGATTCACTCCGTTGTGGCGCAACGCCTGCAGGATGTTGTTCTCTGCAAACCGGTCAAAGAAGAATCCGTATCCACCGCGAATGACCGTTCTGCCCGTTGTTTTCCCATTGGCGCCGGGAGCCCAGGCAAATGAAAACCGTGGAGCCCAATCCGCATGATCGCCAATGCCGTTCTGCGATTCATAGCGAATTCCATAACTGAGCGTCAGGTTCGGACGCACTTTGAAGTCGTCCTGCGCATAAAGGCTGAGGTCAAAGTAGTTCACGCCGAGCAACGGATTGCCCGTTGTCACATCGTACTCTGACGGCCTTTGTGCCTTGTAGGCATCCAGCGAGGAGTAAATATACGAACCGTTGAATCCGGCGGTTGAGTAGTTGGTATCGCGAGTGAGCCGCATCCTGCCGCCGACGTTCATGGAATGCGCTGCCTTGATGATCATGGTGTTATTCGCCAACTCGATTCGGGTCTCCGTATCGCGGTTGATGCCCTGGCTACTGCCCCCGCCATTGAAGGCTCCCTGCACCATAATTGTGGGGGATGTGTTTTGTGCTGCCTGGTTCGCGGTGTCGCGCGCAAACTGGAGGTGCGTCTCGTTGATCACGCTGGGACTGAGAATCTGCGTGTCGCTGAGTTGCAACGTGTTCTCGAGGCTGGAATTGTTGTACCCCTGGCTCGGCAGCGAGAATTGTGAAACCCCCGCATTCGTTTGCATCTGCCGGCTCAGGCCATAACGAACAGTGAGAGTGTTGCTTTTTCCAAGCTGAAAATCGAAGCGCGGGCTCAGGTCGAGACGCGACTGCGGGCTGGATACGGCGGTGGAATAGTTGTAAACATTTCCGTTTGCGTCCAGCAATAAGGCATTCACAATCGAGTTCGAATGATTCTGCCGGTCAAAGAAGCTCGTGAACCAAGAGGCGGACTTGCCCAATGCGCCGCCGGCGTTGGCAGAAGTGAAGAGGGTGTAGTAAGCCGGCTCGCTGGTCACAAACGGATTCATCGAATTGAACGCCGAATCGTTTCCCATGGCCATGATCGAACCGTGGAACTTGTCTGTACCCGGCTTGGTCAGGATTTCAATGCGCCCGTAACCGAGCTTGTCATATGCGGCGGAGAATGGGTTCTGGTTGATGCGAATCTCGCGGATTGAAGACTTCGGCGGAAGCTGTCCGCCGGTAAAGCCATCGATATAGATTTGGCCGCCGTTCGGCCCTGCTGCTGGTCCGGCAAGCGCGTTCAACTCGCTCTGCAGTTCGTCAGGATCATCGGACAACGCGTCCAGATCTTTCCCCTTGATGACAACTGCGCTGGCATTGTTGTCTGCGCTGGTATCAACACTCAATCCCTGCTCCGTTACCGTAACCTGCTGTGAATCGACGGGGAGGCTGAGTGCGATGTTCACCATCAAGCTCTTCTCGGTGCTGATAGAGACGATGCGGGGCTCCGAGGCGGGGAATCCGTCGGCGGTGGCCGTAACCGTATAGCTGCCCGGCGCCACTTGTTCAATGTTGTACTCGCCGGCCGCGCCGCTTGTGGCCGTTTTCGATGCGCCGTCGGGAGACGTTAGCGTAATGGTGGATGAAGGTATAACGGCGCCCGTCGGATCCGTGACCGTTCCGTGGACTGTCGCCATTGGGGCCTGTGCCCGACCTGCAAACGAAGCCAGCATCAGCAGTACATTGAGTGCCATTCTAATAAGTTCGTGCTTTGTCATCGCGCCTCCTAATTCCATCAACACCGTGCATATTCAGGAGACGACGGATCGGAATAGAGTGCGGTCACATACGGTAAAGCTATGTAAAACAGTGTCTCAATGGCTGTGACAATTCTTTACACTTCAGCCGCTTGGGTTGCCGGGTAAAGCGGTACTCTTTATGCAGGTGGCAGGCCCTGGGAAAAGATGCCGGTAGAGGACATTCTTCTTATCGACGATGACGTTGAGCTTTGCTCGATGCTGACCGACTATCTCGGCAGGTATGGATTTCGTGTCACCGCGATCCATCGTGGCGATACGGGCCTGAAAACAGCACTCGATAAGCCATTCTCCCTGATTCTGCTGGATGTAATGCTGCCCGGGATCGACGGATTTGAAGTGCTGCGCCGCATCCGTGCTACCTCCCGCGTCAACATCCTCTTGCTCACTGCGCGTGGTGAAGATGTCGACCGGATAGTGGGACTGGAGATCGGCGCCGACGATTATCTGTCGAAACCGTTCAACCCGCGCGAACTGCTGGCGCGCATGCGCGCCATCCTGCGCCGGTCAGCCACGCCGTCGGTACAAGCTGAGCAGTCCACCTTGAAGGTAGAAAGCATTGAGCTGAACCTTTCCGCCCGCACCGTCACGCAGGACGGCAAGAAGATCGAACTGACAGACGTTGAGTTCGCCCTGCTTGAATCGTTGATGAGAGCGGCGGGGAAGATGGTCAACCGCGAGGAGCTGTCGGAGAAGGTGCTTGGCCGGAAATTTCACCCCTTCGATCGCAGTCTGGATATGCACGTGAGCCGTTTGCGTAAAAAGCTGACCGAAGCCGGCGCGCCCGACGACCAGGTGAAAACGATTCGCGGCACCGGATACCAACTTGCCGTCGAACTTGATCACCCCGTAAGAACGGAATAAATCAATGCGTGGTCTTTTCTTCAAGATCTTTGTGATTTTCTGGATTGCCCAGAGTCTGATTTTCGTCATCTCGACGGCGCTGATCGTGCGCAGGCATTTTGTCGGCCCCGATGTCTTGTACGACACGATGGCGAGCAATATGCAGGCCAATGCCAACCGCGCCGTCTTTTTCTACAGCACCAGGGGATGCGACGGTCTGCGCGTATTCAGTTCCATGGTCGCCCAAGACATTGCGCTTCGCGATGCAAACGGCCAGGTACTTTGCGGCGCAACGGGCTTTGACAACCTGCCCGCAGTCGAGACCTTCCCTGACCGCCCTACAGGCGTCCAAGTCGGAAACCAGTACATTTGGCACCTGCCTGTCACGTCACGCAACGGAACAAGATATACCTATCTGCTGAGTCGCCCGCACGTCCCACGCCAAGTCAACTGGTATCGCGACCTGCCCCGCTTCGCGTTCCCGCAACTGCCGGTGGCAATTGTCGTGGGAGGACTTACAACCTTTGCACTCGTGCTGCTCTTTACGCAGCCCGTGGTCCGGCTTCGAAAAGCGGCCCGTGAGTTGGCGACCGGCAAGCTTGACGCGCGTGTAAAAGCGCCATCTTCCCAGTCCCGCATCTTTGCAGGTGACGAGCTGGCTGGATTGATGCACGATTTCAATCACATGGCCGAGCGGCTCGAGTCGCTTGTAGACGCGCAAAAACTGCTGTTGCGCGACGTGTCACATGAACTCCGCTCACCTCTTGCCCGGCTCAGCGTGGCACTCGAATTGGCCCGCGAAGATGCCGCCCCGGAAATGACGTCGCACCTCGACCGGATTGAGCGCGAGACCGAAAAGCTCAACATGCTCATCGGCCAATTGCTTACTCTCTCGTCCATGGAAGCATTAGAACGCCAGAAGAACTTCAAGCCAGTTTCGCTGAACAAACTCATTGAACGCCTGGTGCCCGACGCGCAGTTTGAAGCCCAGCAGCGGCAATGCTCTGTTGTCTTCCGCGCTGAGGTCGAGTGCACCGTCAGCGGCAATCAGGAACTGCTATACCGCGCGTTTGAGAATGTGGTCCGCAACGCCATTCGCTACACCGACGGCGGCACAGAAGTCGAGATCAGTTTGTCGGCAGCTAAAGCTAACGGTGATCAGAACGTTGTCCTGTCCGTCGCTGACCGCGGACCGGGTATTCCGCCGGATCAGCTTAAGGCGGTATTTCATCCATTCCGCCGCGTGGACACTGCACGGAGCCCCGATACCGGCGGTTTCGGCGTGGGACTGGCGATCGCCGACCGCGCAATCCGCCTGCATCACGGCGAGGTTGTCGCAAGCGCACGCGAGGGCGGAGGTGCTGTCATCCGCATGACCCTGCCCGCGGTGGAAGTCCACCCGCTCTTGGCCACAGCCGAGTTGCACCGGCAATGATTCAAGGCTGGGCGGCTCCGGGTTGAAGGACTTTCTTCTGCCGCAGCCGTTCACGCAGCTCGCTTGTTGCCTTGCGGTGGCAGCGAAGGCAAAGCGTGCGAATGTTTTCGAGATCGCACTCCCCTCCCCCTTCCGCCACAGGCTGAATATGGTCGGCGTCCCAAAGGCTCTTGCGACTGTGCTTCTTGAGTCCCCAAAAATTCAGCAGAGACTGACGGGCACAGCCACGAGAACGCCGCAGCCGCCGATAGGCTGCTACAGTATCAGCTCCGCAGGCTGCACAGATGCCTCGATCACGCAACAGCACTTTTTCCCGCAGGTAGGCAGGCTGCGAACGCAGCTTCCACTCGTGAACGCAATACTCTGAGCAGAATGTGAATCGTCCCCGCGGAACTTCCAGGGAACACCACCGGCAAATTCCACGCCCATTCGGCCCGCGCGGAACCGCCTTCCGATCGACCCATCCGCCTGCCATTGCGCGAAAAGTGCTCACATTTCTCTTTCTATATCGGGCAACGCGCGGTGACTATTCCTTTCGTGGTTCCTTGCAGAAATGCTGCGGGCGCAGCTCTACGGAACCCAGGAACCTGGTCTGTAGGTGAACTTCAACACTTTTAGCTGGATTCAAGCTGGCTTCAAAAGATTACGGCCAGAAGGCGCCGAATGCCCGGCAGAAATCAGCCTGAACCTTCATGCGCTCCCAGCTCTGATTCCCTACCGTCACACGTTTTACATTGAAACGATCCAGCGACCGCCGATTCGCCACATTCCCATAATAGGAGAACGCGATACGGAAGCCTGTTTCCTCGGCCAATCTTTCAGTTGTCTTGGTAAATGCCGTAGGAGAACCGAAAGGATAGGCAAACGCGTCCACATTGATTCCGAGCTTTTCGCTGATAATGGTGCGCGATTGGGCCAATTCCCTTCGCTGCTCATCCTCGCTCAGCTTACTCAGCATCGGATGCGCATGCGTGTGTGCGCCGATGGCCATTCCGCCGTCAAGCATCTCCCGTGCTTCATCCCAGGTGAGAAACCGCCGGGTATCTTCCGGAAGGTCCTTGCCCCCCACCGCTTCTTTCAGTTCGCGAAAAAAGCGAACATGATCGACGTCCTCCAGAGTCTTCCAGATATCCAAAATTTCCCGCAAACTTTTGCTTAGACCATGCTTCTGAAGATCAATCTCGAGCCGTTTCGGAAAGCTTATCGAGAATCTCTTCCTGGTTCCGCTCTTTATCAGGTAGGCAATGTGATCCCACCATGGCACGTTGCCTGTGCCAACAAGGTCCGAGCAAAGGAAAAACACCCCTTGCGCGCCATGAGATTTCAAAATTGGAAAAGCGAGTTCATAGTTATCGCGGTATCCGTCGTCGAACGTGAGCAGGACACGGCATCGGCTGCTTCTGTCTTTGTCTGTTCCGTCGACAAATGCAAGCGCCTCTTCAAGAGTAACTATTGCGTGCCTGCGCTTGATATATGCAACCTGTTTGTCAAATTCATCTGCAGTTGCGGAAAAAATCGCCGGATTCCAAGGGTCCCCTTCATCGTCGCCAATGCGGTGGTACGTTAGCACAAGCAGCGAGTCTTTCGCGGGCAGCAACGAAAATAGCGACGAAAAGCCGCTCCGCAGCAAGAGACTAGCCAGCCGCTCGCGTTCCCCTCTTGCTTGTCCGTTCCGGATCATTAACGCCAGATTATAGCAATTTTGCGTCAATTGGTCTCAACGCAGTTAGCGCTCTACCAGGTAAGTGGTATCGCCAATCCACAATTGAGTGACTGACGCACCAATCGGGTGGAATATGTAGTAAATGGGATGCGCAAGCTGTCGTCGGCCAAATTACCATACGGCGCACTTGAACTTGCCGATTCGAGGGTAGAATGTATGAATTCAGTTCTTTGACAGAGAAACGACCATACGCGATACTCACAACCAGCGCCTCTGAGCTGAGTCCATGCTCACAGGCTGTAAGAAGGGGCACGAAGGGCGATTCGAGCGAATGAAACTCCCTCGACACGTTGAAATCTGGCTGTTCCCTTATCTTAAGGACCGGCTCCGAAGAAGCACCCATTCTGTGAAGGTCAAAAGGGCTTGGGTCGCCATTACTGACCATTACGAACCGATGGGGCAGGGTGCTTCATTAGAGACGGCAGTTCGCCGTGTCGGCAGGTGGCGTGACACTTGGCCCCGCATCGCAGATGATGCTCCTCGCGACGCCGCGGGACAACGGCCCCAATACAGTTTCTTTTATCCCCAAGAAGAGTACCGGCGCGAACTGCTCGATGGCATCGCAGAAATGGTGAAGCTCGGCGTTGGCGATGTTGAAGTTCATTTGCACCACAATAATGAGAAACGCGACACATTCATCCAGAAGGTGACGGACTTCTGTCGTCGCCTGACAGACGATCATGGGCTCCTTCGCAAGCAGAATGGTCGCACTGTCTTCGGCTTCATCCATGGGAACTGGGCTCTCGACAATTCGCGGCCGGACGGAGCCTATTGCGGCTTGAATGGCGAAATTGCCCTGCTGCGGGACCTCGGCTGCTATGCGGATTTCACAATGCCTTCGCTCCCCTCCGCAACCCAAAGCCGTGTCGTAAACAAGATCTACTGGTGCACGAATAATCCTGACAACCGCCCGCGCTCTTTTGATCACGGGATCGAAGCAACGGTCGGCGGCGGTAAACAGGGCGATCTGCTGATGATCACTGGCCCGCTGGGACTCCGTTTTGGCTCCCGACTGATGCCGCGGCTGGAAACCGGCGAAGTAACGGCTTACGATCCCCCAGCGCCAGCGCGCGCAAGGCAATGGTTCGATTTGGCTCCCACAATTGGGGAAGACCTCTTCATCAAGCTCTACACGCACGGCGGACCGGAGCGAAATCTGGAACCGCTCCTCGACGGCGGCCTCGCCAATCTGTTTCGCTGGGTTGCGGAAGAGGCGGCCAGACGGAATATTGAGATCCATTGGGCGACGGCCTGGCAGATGTACGGGGCGGTCGATGCACTTGTTCGCGGTCAAAGCCCGGTTGCTCCTGCCTGCAACAAGATTGGCACCACCGCATAGCTCCGTTGAGGAGAAACCTACCTGGAGTAAAATCTCATCGTGGCTCGCAGGTTCGCTGAATCCTCACCCAACTCTTACAAGGAAATTCGCGCATGAAGCCGCTGAAAGTGTTGCTGGTGGTCTACGCATTTCCGCCTGCTGGAGGGGTTGGCACTCTTCGCGCTGCGAGCCTGGCGCGCTACTTCCCGTTTGAAAACATCCAGCTTGATGTGCTCACTACGCGCAATCCTTCGTCCGTAGGCATGGATTACAGTCTCCTCAAGGGAATCCCCCCGAGCGTAACAATTCAGCGAACCACAACGCTAGACCTTCCTTTCGGAACCAAGAAAAGGATCAAGCGCCTTCTTGCGGGAACGAGTTCACCCTCAGTCCAGGCCCAATCGGGACACACGGGGCCAGGACTACTGAAGCGAATTGTTCAGCGCTTGCTTCTGCCCGATCCGCAGATCACCTGGCTGCCGGTGCTCACGCGCGCCGCCCGCAAACTTGTCCGCAAAAAGAAGATCGACCTCGTGCTGATTACGGGCTCTCCATATTCCAATTTCCTGCTCGCAAAAAGACTGCGCAGCACTTTTCCGGACCTCGCCATTGTTTTGGACTTCCGTGACGAATGGCTGGCCACAGCATTTGATGTTGCGGCGTTCCAATTCAGCACAGGTGAGCGTGCTCGCCAGTTTGCCATCAAAGCCGAAGCAGAAGCTGTCGCAAGCTCGAACGCGGTGGTCATGGTAACTGAAGCAGCCCGTCGAGAAATCAAATCCCGCTACCCTGCCGATCCTGAAACCAAGTACCATCACATGCCCAACGGCTTCGATGCTACCCGTATCGTAAGGTCCGCATATTCTTCGCATGCCACCAACAAAATCGTCGTTAGCTACGTCGGTTCGGTTTATTCATCCACTGAACCCAGTTCGCTGGTCGAAGCGCTCAAAGGACTTCCCGATGAAGTGAAGTCGCGCTACACCTTCCGATTCATCGGACACGTCGAGGAACCGCGTTACCGTAAAGCTCTTTTAAGCCTTGGCGGATTGGTTGAGTTGAAGGGCTATATGCCCCAGCATGAGGCATTACGCCTGATGAACGAGACGGATTATGTCCTGCTCATCTCGCACGATCGACTGAATGTCTCCGCAAAATTTTACGACTACATTGGAGCAGGCAAGCCCATCTTAGCCTGCGTGCATCCCGAGGGTGACATTCGTCATATGATCGAAGATCTCCGCGCAGGATGGTGGGCCGACAGTAGCGACGTAGAAGCCATCCGCGAGCTGTTTCTCGAAACAGCTGTATGCGGTGGCTCACGCCTGGAGTCGTTCCAGCCCGACACAGCCAAGATTGCGCAATACGAACGAAAGCCAATCGCCCAGCGTTACGCGGCCCTGCTGCATACAATTGCCGGTTCCGTTCGAGCGCGCAACTCACAAGCTCGAGAGACTCGTTAGCATGCTCAGGATTGCAGTCGTGACTCATTACTTCCCCAGTTCCGCCGAGCCTTGGCAGGGCCGATCGGCCTACGAAACGTTGCGCGTAGTTGCCCGGAAAGCCGAAGTCAGGGTCTTCTACTCCAACGCACGGTATCCGTCGTTTCTAAAATCACGCAGCAGACGCTTCACTCTCGACCCCTCGTGGAGCCCTCCAGACGTTAACACGAACTACTATGACTACCCTGCCCTACCCGTGCTTTCCAGACCATTCAACGGCAGCACGGCTGCACAGGTGCTGCTGCCGCATGTGCGCGCGTTTACTCCCGACCTGATCTTCAGTTGTGTTCTTTACCCCCACGGATACACCGGGCTGAAAATCGCGCGGGCGCTCAAGGTTCCTGCGATAACCATGGGAATTGGCTCCGACATCAATCGCATCGGCGATGCAATCTCCGCCATGCACACCCGCACGGTTTTACGGAATTCCGATTTCATCGTCACGGTTTGCGACGATCTATGCAAAAAGGCTGTAAGGATGGGCGCCCGGCCCGAGAGAGCCCGACCCATTTTGAACGGATGCGATCTGCAGGTTTTTTACCCCCGCGAGCGGATCGACGCAAGGAAAAAGCTGGGGATCGATCCCTCGGCTCAAGCTGTCGTTTACATCGGCCGTATGGACCTGAGAAAGGGTCTACGCGAACTGGTTCAAGCAGCAGTTCTGATCCATGCGCAACGACCGAATCTCCATGTCTACATCGTAGGCGACGGGCCGGATAGGCCAACCGTTCAGAGCGCTATCGGCGAGGCAAAGGCATCTGGCTACATCCATGCGCTTCCCTCATGCGCATTCGATCAAGTAGCGGTATGGATGGCCGCAGCCGACGTGATCACTTTGCCAAGTTATATGGAAGGCTGTCCGAACGCGGTTTTGGAGGCCCTGGCATGCGGCCGCCCCGTCGTCGCCACCTCCGTAGGAGGCATCCCGGAAATCATGAACGAGACATGTGGATGCCTGGTTCCCCCGCAAAACCCACAAGCACTGGCCCACGGGCTCAACTCGGTCCTCGATCGCACCTGGAATCCAGCAGAAATCTCCGCAGTCCACGGTCGAAGCTGGAATACCGTCGCGGACGAGCTGCTTGCCGTATTTCAAGCGCTGGTACCTGCAAAATGAATTGCGCGCCGTTCATGGTTGTTCCTTTTCCCTAATTCGTCGCACCCGGCCCACCCTGAACACGCTACGGTTCGTCGTCTGGTGTTTTTGCAAGAGAATCCTGCAATTTGTATAACAGCGATCGATAGCTGATGTTGAGCCACTTGGCCGTCTTGCGCCGGCTCCATCCGTTGGCCCGCAGCACTTTCAGGATGATCTCCCGTTCCAGATTCCTCGTGCTCGCTTTAGTAATTTCCTTTAGGGAAATCGGATTATCGAGGTCAATTTCCGGAACCAGTCGACCCGGTGCAGCCGGAAGCAACTCCCCAACCAGCGCTTCCTCGTCCCCGATCAGCACGTAGCTGCGGATGATGTTCTCAAGCTGCCGTATGTTGCCAGGCCACGAGTAGCGCTGCATGATGCGAAGCACTTCACGCGAAATAGGCCGTGGCTCAATCCGAAAAAGCTTCGAATGGAGTGCCAGGAAGTGGTCAATCAGCATCGGAATATCTTCCGTCCGTTGACGAAGCGGCGGCAGGTCAATCGTTACCGCGTTGATGCGGTAGAACAAGTCCAGTCGGAAGGTTCCGTCATCAACCTGCTGCTTCAGGTTTCCGTTGTTCGCGGTGACAATGCGCGTGTTCACTTTCCTGGTATCGGCCGCGCCAACCCGCGAAAAACTTCCATCCTGCAGAAGCTGCAGAAGTTTGGCCTGGGTGGTCAAATCCAAGTCACCTACTTCGTCCAGGAACAGCGTGCCCATATTGGCCTGTTCAACGCGACCCCGTTTAGTGGAATATGCGCCGGTAAACGCACCCTTTTCGTAACCGAACAGCTCTGACTCAATCAATGTGTGCGGAATGGCGGGGCAAGAGACTTTTACCCATGCCCCGTTGGCTCGACTTGAATTCAGGTGGAGCAGCTTGGCGAAGATGTCCTTACCCGTGCCGCTCTCGCCCTGGAGTAAGACAGGAACTGTCTTGTCGGATGTTCGTTCGAGGATCACCCGCGCCGCTGCCATTCCCGAAGAAGTTCCAAACACGACGTCTAAAGGGGGCAGATCACGAGCGTCGATCACCCATGGGTTATGAGCCAAGGCCATATCAATCTCAATATCTCAGTTCAACCAGTGGTTGCCTGCAACTTCTATTCCAAAGCGAGTAATCAGTTAGGCACTAATGGGTGATTATTCATAACCCTAAAGTAACTGATTAGTCACCTAAAGCTGGCAGTTCAATTATCTGATCGAGTCCAACGCTAATCCTATTCTTAGGAATGTGTAAAAGACTGCGCAAAAAGCGAAAATATTTTCTACTCTGATGGTAAGATTGTCTTTTCAAACTTACTTGTTTTCGCTTCTGGGTGCCCCGTTCTGTCTCCTCGATTTCACCCCATACATGAACGGTCTTTTAGGGCAGCCTGCTTGAGGGTTTCACTTAAGAATCTAATGGCGCTCTTACTCGTCCTGGGGGTGGGTAAGTTTGTTCCGATTTCGTCTATATAAGGCGAGAAACACTCGACGGTACGCAAGCAGGGGGATCAGTGAAAGGTCAAGGCAAGCGCACCCAACATATCATGGTTCTCGACGCCGATCCGGCCGTTCTGGACTACGTCCACGATATTCTCTCAGATCGCTTCAAACTGACTTTGATTGCAGAGGCTGCTGAACTCGAACGGAGCCTCAATAGCTCTCCTGAGCCCGATCTACTTCTCATGGACTGGAATGTTGTTGGGGGAGAGGATGACGAGAACGCATTGAGACTTCTCGCCCGTACCCATGCGCAGAAACCGTCCCTCCCTATCGTCATGCTCGCCTGCTCTGCTGACCTGAAAGAAGTGATCACGGCTACCCAGATGGGTGCGGCCGACGTGGTGCTCAAGCCATTCCGAAAAGGCGACATCGATCAGGCGGTTGAGCAGTGCCTCCATGCCGCCGGCAACCAGCCAATTGAGAGCGACATCGATGAGGTTCCTCTCAACGAAGACACATCGTTCGTGCGCTCATGCAAACGCATGCGCGAAATCGAATCCCAATGCACGCTCGTTGCGCGAGCCGATATTCCGGTACTCATCCTGGGCGAAAGCGGTACCGGCAAAGAAGTCGCGGCAATGTTGATTCACAAGTATTCTGCCCGTAATCAGCGCCCCTTTCTCAAGGTAAACTGCGCGGCAATGCCCGCCGATCTGCTCGAGAGCGAATTGTTCGGCTATGAGCAAGGCGCCTTCACCGGCGCAGTCAAATCAAAGCCGGGCAAATTTGAGATCTGCAACACCGGCACTATCCTTCTGGATGAGATTGGCGAAATGCCTTCTGTGCTGCAGGCAAAGCTTCTACAGGTGCTGCAGGACGGCAGCTTCTCGCGTCTCGGCAGCCGCACTTCCGTCAAGGTGGATGTTCGTGTAATTGCCGCCACCAACATTGATATCAAGGCGGCCATTGCACAAAAATCTTTCCGCGAAGACCTCTACTACAGGTTGAATGGATTCACGCTCAAGATGCCGCCGCTGCGCGAACGCATTGAAGAGATCCCTATCCTTTCACGGCATTTTATGAGCAAGGTTGCGACAAAATACGACTGCGATCCGCTTCCCATCTCTCCTGCGCTCATGCATGCGCTTACCAGCTATTCATGGCCCGGTAATCTTCGCGAGCTTGAGAACACAATCAAGCGTTTTCTTGTCCTCGGCAATGAGCAGGCGATCATTGATGAACTCAGTCCGTGGCATGGTTTCAGCACGTTCGCATCCCTCCCAGAAGGATCAAACGGCGAAAAGAGCCTGAAGCACATGGTGAGGAATTTGAAAGGCGGTGCTGAAGCAGCAGCGATCGCTGAGCAGTTGGAACTCGCCGGATGGAACCGGAAGCTGGCAGCAAGCGAGCTGAAGATCAGCTACAAGGCCCTGCTCTACAAGATCAAGCAATATAACCTCTGCCCCCCAACCCGCAAACGGCAAGTCGCAACCGATAAAACTACAGATTTTGAACGCGTACAGAGCGCCTGAAAACCATTTGCACACCGCGCCCAAGCCGGAATGTGCGATTAGTGCTTGAGCTCAGTTTTCAACACGGCCGGTCATCGCTGTTCTGCATCTTACGTATCAAGCGCCCAACCAGAAACACATGAATGGCTAAACAAAATTTGCGCGCCTATTCATGAGTGTGAGGATTATCTCGACGATATTTCTCCAGCGGGCTCCTCTTGATCAGCAGTGATGGCTGCCGCAGACGTAAATCCTTGGTTACCTCGACACTGATTCTGCAAGAACCCGAAAAGAAGGCGCTCTTGGCCTTCACTGCCTGGAACACCAGGCGTAAGCCTATCTTTTCGGATCCCTGCACATGCTGAGTAACAGCCATGGAAACAGCAGCTTGAATGCAATTTCACCGGCTCTGAGGCATCACTCTCAGATCTGGATGGGGCTTGAGTTCCAGAGAGAGTAACACAAATTACGGTTACCTACGTACTAGGAAGCTAGCACAATTAAGTGATTGGCAAGATGGCAAGTGATTTAGGATCATATGGATACGCCAACCACGCACGGGGGAGTAAAAGGTCGTGCATCTTAGAGAAAGCCACAAACAATGATCGAAATGGTCTCAATCAAATCAGAAAAGGTCGTTGTCCAGTTCGGTTCGCGAACCATCAAAGGCTATCTCGAGTCTCCTACCTGGAACACGATCGAGGAACTACTCAGCAGTGCTCCGCAAGCCGCGCCTGAGGTTTTTCGAATACGGCTCCTCGATTCCGACGAGGTGGAAGAGATCTCGATCAAGGACGTTAAAGCTGTCTTCTACGTAAACAGCTTTGACGGGAATCCCGTTCGCAATCATCTCAACTTCCATACGCGCGCGCCGATCGTACACGGAATATGGATGAGATTCCAATTTCTGGACGGCGAGGTGATGGAGGGAATCGTCTTTAATTCGATGCGCTATCTTGTCGATCCTGGCTTCTTCGTTCTACCCACCGACCCCGGCAGCAACAATAAGCTCGTGTACGTTGTAAAAAGCTGGCTGGTAGACCACCGCGTCCTCGGATTGCGGAAGCTCTAAGCCGGTGCCGGTGCGCTTCTCAAGATGGAATATTCAAGTATCTCCGCTGCGATCCCTGCCCCCGTCAGGTTCCTTGAGGTCACTTCCTTCCGGATCAGTTTGCCGCGGCACCGGATCCGACAGCTTGTCGCAAGCGTGATCTCCGATGGCATTTCGATTAGGAACTCAAAATCTTGGTCAATCAAGGTACTGTCAAGAAGGGTGAGGTAAAAGTAAACTCCGCGATTGCTCAGGTCCCGGGTGAAAGCGGGGATCTCATGGTCTCCCACAACTACGGTGAGCGGGGCACTGATTTTGAAGCGATGGCTTTTCCGCCGTTCGCTTCCCGTGGTCGTCGTGTCTTGCGTCATGCGCACCGTTTCATCGAGAAGTCGTTCAGCTAACATCAGCTTCGATCTATGGGGCATTTCCTCGCCCTTTGCAGTTGCACGGACCCTGCCTGACTGTTGCACAACCGCTTGACAGATGGTCCGGGGACCGTGCCTTACGGTTGCGCTACATCTTCTTCAATTCAGGATCCCGTGTACTTCACGTATGAAATCTTGCAGGCAGTTCCGGGCAGAGGTTTGTCTACCCAGACCTTGTTACACACACCAGAGCGCCAGGGTCTGCTGGCCTGTTCCCGGAACATCTGCGTTGCCGGCCCCCAAAGCACTCCCGGAACTTGGTTAGGTTCCTGTGGTATGTTTGGCGGCTTTCCAAAACAGAATCAAAGCCAATCCAAGAAGTCCCGTGCCGAGCAAGAACAATGATGCTGGCTCGGGTGTCACTGTCAGGGCCGTGGTATTGGTCCTGATCATGCCATTCCCCCTCTTGAACTCGTTACTGACGTGGTAAGTACCCCTATCAGAGAAGACGAATCGGCCGTCTTTCCCGGGTTTGGAACCCTCGCCGTGAAAACCCGACAGAAGCACCAACTGATGTCCATTCAGATCAATCAGTGCCCTAGCTCCATCCTGACTGTCAACTTTGTTCCCCTGTTGAAGGTTGTCAAAGAAGAACGCCCCATCCACAGGACGTTCGGCTGTATTATGCCCAAGCACATTATTGATATTCGGCCCGCCCACACCTGCAAATTCCGTGTTCGTAAAAATGCCACTTTCAGCAATCCCAGTCGGGACGCCTCCGTGGACGGTATCAAAGCTTGAATTGGAGCCAAACTTTGAACCCGAGGTTCTATAACCGAACGAATCGCACAATGCGGAGGGGGGGGCGACGGCAAGAGTCGCGGCGAGCACTACAAAGGCCAACGAGTACTTATTCATCTCTCCTCCGAAAATTAGCGGTCTTGGATCGGCCGCCAGAGCCTTAACCGCTTGCGTACGAACCCCTTGAGCCGCGGCTTACGGCTCCGGATGCTCACCCTCTCTTAAGCAAGCATCGGCCCAAACCCACCGCATTGATTTCATTCCATTTAGCATCATGCATTTAGAATATTGCGCAAGAAGTTGCACACTTTAATGGCATTTCAGGGCGACTTTGGTTCTACTCACGTCGACATTCCGCGGGACCGAACACCGACACAAACTACGCACTCCCTAAACCGCTTCTTCTCCGTCCGGCTCCGGTAACACGTCATTTTCACGCGCCATCCACACGTAGAGCGTGGGCATCAGGAAGACGCCAATGACGAGGTTGGCCAGCAGTCCACCCACGATAACGATGGCGAACGGTCGTTGCGAATCAGACCCGATGGCGTGAGAAACTGCTGCGGGCAGCAGACCCAGTGTTGCCACCAGCATGGTCATAATGACGGGCCGCAAACGTTGAACCGCACCCTCGATCGCAGCCTCTATCACCAACTCCCGGCTAAATTCTTCATGTGCCGGCCTGCGCGCGCGAAGCTGATTGATGAACTCGATCATGATGACGCCCGTCTCTACCGACACTCCGAAGAGAGCCAGGAAGCCAACCGCCGAGGACACAGAGAAATTTGTGCCTGTCAGGAAAAGCGCCAGCGGGCCACCGATCGACGCCATAATGACCGATACCAGCACCAGAATCGCCCATTTGTACGATCGGAACATCGTGTAAAGGATCAGGAAAATCGCCAGTACAGTGATGGGAATAACCAGCGCCATCCGCCTGTTTGCTCGCTTTTGGCTCGCGTATTCTCCCGCCCATTCCAGGTGATATCCGGCAGGAAGCTGCACATCGTGGTTGACTCTGTCGATGGCTTCTTCCACGGTCGATCCCAGATCGCGGCCGCGGACCGAGTACTTGATTGCGATATAGCGCTGCCCGCTCTCACGATTGATCTGCTCTGCCCCGTCGTCCGTTGATACTTTCGTGAGTTGCCCGAGTGACACGCGCTCGCCGGAAGGCGCCACCAGCAGAACATGCTCAATCGCATCACGAGTATCGCGGTACTGCTTCTCATAGCGAACCGTCACATCGTAACGTGCTTCTCCCTGCTGCACCTGCGTAACAGCATTCGAGCCGACTGCTGTTTGCAGCGCGTCCTGAATATCGGCAACGTTGATGCCCCATCGAGCTGCCGCATCACGATCTACCGTGAAATTCAGATTCGGTTGACCGACAATCCTGAAGATACCCAGGTCTTGAACTCCCCTTATGTTGGCCATCCTCGATTGGATCTGTTCGGCGGTATGCTCCAGGGTGCGCAGATCGCTTCCGTAAAGCTTCACAGCCAACTCGCCTTTCACGCCCGAAACAGCCTCTTCCATGTTGTCGGAGATAGGTTGCGAGTAGTTCCAGATGACGCCGGGAAATTTCTCCAATTGCTCGTCAATTGCCGCGATCAGCTCCTGCTTGTTCTGGTGGAAGACAGGCCGCCACTCTTCTTTTCTCTTCAGGTCAACAAAATACTCTGTGTTGAAGAACCCCGCCGTGTCCGTACCATCATCGGGGCGTCCAGTATGGCTGATGACCTGTTTCACTTCGGGGAATGATGCGATGACGACACGCGCTCTGTTTGCAAAATCGACGGATGCAGTCGGCCCCTCGCTTGGCGGCAGGGTTCCGCGCACCCAGATTGAGCCTTCATCGAGATGCGGCAGGAACTCCGATCCAATAGGGCCGCCGAATGATAAATAAATGGCCCCAAGGAAAAGGGCCATCGAAATCCCCAACGTGACATTGCGATGCTCAATTGCTTTGCGAACCGTCGTCCTGTAGTGATCTGTGAGCCAGACCATCATGGGATTCTGCCATTCCTTTGCGCCTTTTTTGAACGCAATCCCACCCATAACTGGCGCCACAAGGATGGCAAATACCAGCGCGCCGATCAACGCGAAGGTGACAGTCCACGCCATCGGTTTGAACAGTCTTCCCTCAACTGCCTGGAGTGTAAAGATCGGCAGGTACGACGCTATGATGATGCCTCGCGCAAAGAACACCGGCCTTTGAACCTCATGGGCGGCGTCGCGAATCTTCTGCGTCGGAGTTCGCGGGTCATCTTTCAACGAAAGATGGCGGACGATGTTCTCGATCATCACCACGGTTCCATCGACCACCATTCCAAAATCAAGCGCGCCTAACGAGAGCAGGTTCGCCGGAATATGGATCAGGTTCATGCAGATGGCCGCGAACAAGAGCGCGAAAGGAATGGTGAGCGCCACGATGATAGCGCCGCGCACATTCCCCAGGAACAGGATAAGAATGACGCATACCAGAATCACGCCCGCAGTCAGGTTGTGCTCAACAGTTTCTACCGTGTACTTCACGAGGTCCGAACGATCCAGAAATGGAACAACCTTCACGCCTTTCGGCAGGATCCCGTTATTGAGCTTGTTCACTTCCTCGTGAATGCTCTGCAGCACGGGATCGGAATCGTCTCCTTTTTGCAGCAGCACAATTCCTTCTACCGCGTCGGGATTGTCGATGATCGTGCCATTCGGCTGATGCACGGCGCGCCCAACCTGGCCGAGCCTGATCTTGGGTCCCTGCATCACGGTCCCAATGTCCCTCATACGGATCGGCGTCCCGTTCGAAGTCTTCACCACCGTATTGGCGATGTCCTGAACGCTCCGATACAGGCCCAGGGACTGCACATTTATCTGCTGTGTACCCTCCTCAATAAAGCTTCCGCCGCCGTTCGAGTTGTTGGCGGCCAACTGCTGCTCGACCTGGCTGATAGAAAGTCCGTAGGCTATCAGCTTTTCGGGATCGAGCCGTACCTGGTATTCCCTGGTTGGTCCTCCGAAACTGGAAACATCCACAACACCGTTCACGCTCTTAAACGATTTCTCCAGGAGCCAATCCTGCAAGGATTTCTTTTCCATCACGTCGTACGCAGGATTTGTGCTCTCCACGGTGTACCAGTAGATCTGGCCCACGGGGCTCCAGTCCGTGCCCATCTGCGGTATCAGTCCCGCAGGCAGGCTCACCTGGTTCAACCGTTCCAACACGTGTTCGCGATTCATGTCGCTGGTCGTGTCGTCGTCAAAAATAAGCATCAGGCTCGAGAGCCCGGCGAGTGTGGTAGAGCGCAGATGCGTCAGATGAGGAATGCCGGCCATTTGAATTTCAACTGGCACGGTAACCTGCCGTTCAATCTCTTCGGCGCTGCGGCCGGGCCACTGCGTGATGATCTGGACGTAGTTATTTGCCACGTCCGGGTACGCTTCAATGGGCAGGCTTCGAAACGCAAAAATTCCCCAAACTGTGAGGACGAGGGTTGCGCCCAGCACCAGCCAGCGGTTTTTGAGCGCGAAATCGACAAGCGCAGCAAGCATTACTGGTTCCCCGCAGATTCAAGCAGCAGAGCATTGCTCACTACCTGCTGACCCGGTTGAATGCCTGAAAGTATCGTTTGCCGACTGCCGCTAATTATCTGCCCGGCTCGAACTTCAGTGCGCCTGAACTTGTTGTCGCCCGCCGGTACAAATACCCAGTCGCGATCATGCAAGTGGAGAACCGCGTCGGCGGGAACCACCGCATGCGCCTGCTTGGTACGGCTGGTAAACGTTGCCGTGGCAAACATACCCAGTTTGAGGAATCCGGGGTTAGCAACCTCAATGCGCACCTTGGCAGTACGTAGTGCAGGATCGAGGATCGGTCCGATATCACTCACGCGTCCCGTGAGCGGGCGATCGGGATACGCATTCAACGTGATCCTGGCTTGCTGGCCAAGTTGCAGTTTCGGAATGTCGTTTTCGTACACATCGCAAACCACCCATACCTGCGAAAGGTCAGCAATGGTAAAAGCTGTTGCCGAACCTGCCAGCCCAACGCCTGCAGCCGCACCGTTCGTAATGTTCTGGGACACCACCACGCCTGAAACCGGCGCGTATACATTCACCACCGGGCTCGGATGAGCTTTGTCCACCCCGTAGAGCTTCAGCTGCTCGTCTGCGGCCGTCAGATCGGCCTTGGCGTTGTTCTCCGCGTCCTCTGCCTGCTCAAACATGGCCTGCGAAATCGCACCGTGCGCAAGCAGATCTTGCGCGCGAATATACGCCTTGTTCGCAAGCTGCTCGTCGTTCGCTGACTTCAGGTATGCGTTGAAGGCGGTGTTGATATCAGGGCTCTGCACCCTGAACATCAACTGCCCTTTCTTCACAGCCTCATCCAAACGGACTTTGATGTCGACCACGCGCCCGTTCGCAAGAGAGATAACCGGAATTTCTCGCGATACGTCTGGAAACACCGCTCCGGTTGCGTTCAGTTCGCCGGAAGCTTCAATCTTTTCCGCGGCAACCACCTTGAACTTCTGCGCGTCATTGCTGTCTACCGTAATCAGGCTCATGTCCTGCGCCTGCACCACGTGAGCCGGCGGCGGAGCGCCGTCACCTTTCTCCGCGCTTTTACATCCACTCAATACAAGGCCAGAAATGATAAGAGCCGCTGCAAGTTGTTTCGCCCACTCGATCGTCATTGCACTACCTCGCGTCCCACTGCCAGGTTCAGTTGCCCAGCGGCTGTCAAATACGCGCCCACCAGTTGCACATAGGCCAGTTGCACGGTTCGATATTCACTCTGCGCATTCAGGAACTCTGTCAGAGAGGCCCCGCCGTGCTGATAGGAGTACGTCACGGTATCGCGTATACGCAGTGCCTGCTCGTTGTACTTGGCCTTATAAGGTTTCAGCAATTCCATATCGGACTGCACCTGTGCATACGCTGAGTCCACGTCGCTGAACACCTGCGCGCGCGTGGCGTCCGTTATCCGCTGGGTGCGGTCAACGTCGATCTGCGTCCGCTTCTTCTCGCCCTGGTTGCGATCGAAAATGCGCAGCGGAACGTTCACGCTTACCCCAAGCGTTTGCAGATCAACGGGGTTCGGATTGTTTACGCCCGAATTCCATGTGTACCAGGCGCCAAAGGTCGGGTCGGTAGATCCGTTTGCATTCGCCAGCTTGTGATTTGTGACGGCTTGCTGCGCCGCCTGCAAGGCCGCTTGTAGATCGGGCCTCGTATCCAGGGCAATTTGACGAAAGTCATCCAGCGGTCGAATCGAGTCTGGAGATTCAAACGGGCCGGTCACGTCAAACTGCTCAATGGGCGTGCGATCGTTCAACAAGGTTAGCAACTGTATCTTGGCCGTGCGCAGATTCACATTGGCGGTTTGCAGTTCGGATTCGTATTGCACCCGCATCAGCTCAATACGATCGAAATCAATCTGAGCGATGTCTCCGGCGCGCAACCGATCGCGGCCGATTGCGATGATGTGGTCGTAATAGTCCAGATTCGCCTTCGACATCTCGACGATGGTCTTCGATTCCAACGCATTCACAAACGCAGAACGGAGCGTGAACTCGAGCGTCCGCTTCAGGTCCTCGTGCTGCGACTCAGCGACTTTGGTTCCCTGCTGTGCGCTCTGCAGGCGCAGTTCGCGTTTGTGATCGCGCTCATGAAGATAGCTGAAACCTGGTGAAACAAAAGTCCCCGACAGAGGCTGCCATGTTCCGTTACTAGGGGCAATCTGCGTTCCGTCCACAGTTGTTGTGAACTGCGGGTTCGGACGCAGAAAGGCGGTGATCTCTGCCGCTCGCATCTCATCAATGCTGTCTGAGTCGGCCTTCAACACGGGGTTCGTGGTTTCGAATCGAGCCTTTATCTGTTCCCAGGTAAGAGTTTGCTGCGCCGGGCACAATACCGCCTGACATATCAGGTATGCCGCTAGCGCGGCATACCCGCAGGGGAATCTCATTTTCATACGCGTCCCTTTCGCCGCAAATTGCGCAGCGACGCTAATGGAGGAGGAATCGGAAAGAGGAGAATCGGCGGATCAGAAAATCGGCGGAGGCCGATTCTCAATGAACCCAAAGGCGGGATTAGTCGATGCTGTCAACTCCGCCAGGTGTGGCACGTCCAGGCGCCGGAATGGGAAACTCAGTTCAGCGCCCATTGGCTCAGCGAGAGCCGCAGTGGCCGGGAAGTGTTGTTGAGAATGACCGTCGGTGTGGTCACGACGCTGGCAGGTATCTCTCTCAGCAGGATTCTGAAGAGACCACAAATCATCGCTGACGGAAATAACGGGGAATAGCATCACGGCGAGCATTGCCAACCCCACCAGCGATGAACGCTCCCCTTTGTGTGTGCGTTGTCCCCGCTTCAACCAAAACCAGACGCCCGCCAACGCGACAAACGCCCATACGAAATTAAAAAGCGGTTCCATACCCATCAACGATTCTATCTTAGGAGAACGACGGAGAAGCTGGCTGGACGCAGCCGGCAATTGGGCTTGAGCCCTGATCTGGGCAAGCCGTACACAGTTTCATTCAACCGCTACTGCGCGGATCTGAAGCGGATCACTTCGCCATCCAGCCTGTATTCGGCTGAGCAGACGTCGCCGCCGCAAATCATGGTTTCACCGCCAAAGAGCTGACGGCGCGTGATCAATCCAAGTGTGCCGCAGCGCGGGCAAGACATGACCGCGACATATGGGTTCTGCGCCTGGCCTAGTTTGGATTGGTTTTCAAGCATGAACACAGTACCGGGGTCCATCTTTTCGGGGATCCATTCTTCCATGAACTGCAAGTCGGCTGACATCGTGCCCTCCATTGGGTTGATGTAACCGGGCCGTGTCCGATGTTGTCCGGCCGGCCCCGTTGTTGAAACAACTGCAGGCTGCGAATGGCGTTCCCAAAGCCTACGGGCTTCGGTCGTTTGAAAATCAGTCTTGCTGCTCGTAGTTACCAAGTCAACCATAATCAGGAGCGGGTAGTGTCGAGCGGGGTTCCCCGGCTCCCGAATGAGTTTTGAAATCCTTATTGGCCCTTTATCGCGCTCCGCATTCCCTCTTGTTTTGCAAATGCATCGATGGCCTTATATGTCTCCATATTGCGTAGGATTGCCTGCACGTATTCGCGGGTCTGCGTAAAAGGTATTGACTCCACAAACTCGTCCATTCCCCCGTAGGGCCCGGCAGACTCCCAATCCACCACCCGGCTCTCACCCGCGTTATACGCGGCCAGAGCGTACTCCGGCACGTTACCAAGGTGATCAAGCATTTCTCTCAGATAGCGGGTCCCAAGCTTGATATTCGTTTCAGGATCGAGCAACTGGAACGTCTGGAAGTGTGTCATTCCCTCTTCCCGCGCCATCTGCTTGCCGACTGAAGGCAGTAACTGCATCAACCCCCAGGCATTCGCATACGAAATAACCGAAGGATTGAATTCCGATTCCTGCCTGATCAACGCCGCAACAAAATACGGATCAAGATTGTTCTTCGCCGATTCCGCCTTAATGGTGTCCCAGTATGGTTCCGGGAAAAGAATGCGCCAGTAGGCCAGAGGTATCGAGGCGATTGGCGCCGAAGTTGCGTAGGGTAATGCCCGTTTCAGCGAGCGTATCGCCCGATACGTTTCTCCATAAGATGCATAAATCTGTGCTTCCGCAAGCGCACTCCAGGACTCGGAGTCAGGATCGGCCGCGATCTCCTGCGCGATGTATTCATTCAGGCCCGCATTTGCCAATAACCGCGCCTTGGCCAACTGAGGACTATCCGAGGGGAATGTATCCACCAGCTTCGGTAGCGGTAACGGCTGAATGCGGTCGACTTGAGGCGCAGTTACTGCCTCGGTGTCGCCCAGTTCCGCCAGCCGTGCGCGCGACATCTGGGCATAGAAAAAGTGCTGATAGGTGCGGACGATCGCGCGATAATTGGCCGCCGCCATCGCCGGCTTATGGTCCATAACCTCATACAGCCGGGCCCGCCAATACAGTGCTGCTACCGTTTCCGACGCGCTGGGGTAGAGACGGATCTGATCCTCGAAAAGGCTTGCTGCGTCCGGATAAAGCTTCTGCCGGTATGAGAGCCAGCCAGCCCGCCAATGCGCAGAGGCGGCGTTCTTCCCGTCCGGAAAATGATCAGCAAGATACTTGTAGTACTCGACTGCATGCTGATAATCGCGCTTCAGCAGGTACATGTTGCCGCTGGAAAAGAGCGCCTCCGCCAGCCACTGGCTGCGCGGAAACCGCGTTTCCATCAGTTCCACGATGCGCTGCTGGTCGGCAGTGTCGTCGCGATCCCGCGCCAATTCCATCAGCAGGTAGAGCCGTCGCGCTCCGTTATCGTCCTCAGTATCCGGCAGTCCTTGCACCGTGGCGGGCGTCAGCTTCTTCAGCTTCCACTCGCACGCCGCTGCCGATACGGCAAAAGTGTTGCGGTCTTTTTCGCTCAATCCCGGCATATGCATCAATGCGCGATACTGCTCCGCCGCATCTGCATATCGTCCACCTTTGTAATAGGCGTCGGCCAGGCTGCTCAGTTCCTGCGACGTCAGGGTGCCTTCAACCCCCATCTGCGTCAGCTTGGCGCGTGCCTGCTGCGCGTCCGGACTCAAGGGGTGATCGAGCAACAGCTGTTTGAACACCCCTTGAGCGGCCGCCATATCACCCAGGGCGTATTGTGCTTTTCCCATCGCCAGTTGAAACCCTGAGCGATCTTCCGCCGCTAATCCCGCAGCCTGTTGCAGAACCTTCAGCGCACCGCCGGGATTATTGAGGGCCAGCAGCACATTGGCCTCAAGCTCAGGCACCTGGTCGTCAAAAATGCTGTCCGGATATCGCTCCATGAATCCCCTCAACAGCGATTCCGCAGCAGCATCGTCGCCCGCCGCATGGCTCGCCTGGGCATTCAGGAAATCCGCGAAGTCGGCAAGGTCCTCGCCAGCCTTACGCGCCTGCCGAAGCGCTATCTCGGCATCCGCGTAACGCCTGTCAAGCAGATACGCATGGCCAAGCGCGAGATAAGCCGCCGCGGCTGCCTCGCCCGTATGTTTCCGCGCATACGCAGTTACCCCTGCGTAGGCCTCCGGCGTGCGCATCATCGCCAACTGCTGTGCCATTGGCCGCAATTCGGTCGATGCCACAAAGGTCTTGCGCATACGCGCCGTGCGCGCCATCCGTTCGGCCCTGCTTGCCCGCCTGCCTCTGCTAGTCGGCTTGCGCCGTCTGGATTTTCTGGTAGCCGCTTTAGTCTTCGTTGACTTGCTGCCCGCCGTCTTTGTTCTGCTGGATGCCGAGGTCGCCTTTTTGCTGGGTGTCGCGTGTCGTACAGCTGGCTTCTTGTCGTCAGCCGATTGGCCGGTAACCGGCAATGCGCTCATCAGAACAGCAAGGATCGCAGCAACGCATCGTATTGCATGCCAGACAACGGGGTGTTGGCGAGAAATGGACCTCATAATGTCACTCTATCTTTAATTATGAGTCTTGGACGCATGAGAACCTCTGCCGTTACCCGTTACGCCCCGCGAAGTCTGCCAAACCTTTGATCTCCATCAGCAGGGTCCGCTCGGCCGCAGCACTCCTCCCGACTCCTGTGCCGGCATGGATTGCGGATTAGGAATCGGATACGGCGTCAGCCCGCTCTGGTCCGCAGTGCACTGCGAAACGATTGCCGGAACCGCATCCGCCACTGACGGCAGCTTCGGAATCGAGGTGTCCAGCTTCGTAAAGTTGAAGGCGCTCGTCAGGTCTCCCACTGCACTTCGCCTCCACGCAGAAAGATTCGGCACCTCGGCTCCGAAACGCGTCTCAAGAAAACGCAGAATGGACGTATGATCGAACACACCCGACGAGACAAACCCGCCGCGGCTAAAGGGCGAAATGATCATCAGCGGCACGCGGAAACCGAGCCCGATTGGCCCGTTAATCGCAGGACTCCCCACCGACGAAGCATCCGGAACAGCCGTTGCAGTCACATACTCCCCGGGAGTTCCTGGTGGCGCGGTCGGCGGCACAACGTGATCGAAGAACCCGCCATTCTCATCGTAAGTCAAAAATAAAACGGTCTTTCCCCAGACAACAGGGTTTGCCATAAGGGATGTCATGATTGCCGACAACTCCACCTCGCCAAGAACCGAAGGCCCCGGCGGATGCTCTGAACTGGCTACCGAACCCACTATCCAGGACACCTGCGGCAGGTTTCCAGCAGCTACATCGGCAACAAAATCCGTCGGATAAGACGGCACCATTCCCTGCTTGTACAAAGGCGACGTAGTGTCCAGGAAATTCTTGAAGTAGGGCAGTACGTTGTTCGAAGCAACGCCGTTCGCAATGTTCTGATCGGCCGCCGAGTACACCTTCCACGAGATGCCGCGTGCCTGCAACTGCTCAGGCATGGTTGTATACGTCAGCTTGCCGTAAAAGGACGCCCGTGTAAGAAACAGCGTCTCCAGCAGCGGTCCGCCGTTCTTGCCGTCGGGGTCAATTGAGCCAGCCATTGAGTACAGCCTGTTGGGATCGGTAGGCCCGAGTACGGAACAAAAGTAATTGTCGCAAAGCGTAAAAGCGTCGGCCACGGCGTAAAAATACTGCAGATCGGCGCGCGTGTAATAGCCCATTGTGTTCACCGCATAGGGCCCGTTGCCGGACTTCGAGGTCAAAAAGCCATCCATCGCGCCGTTGTGCCAGCTCAAGTGCTGGCTCACCCAGTCGTGGGCAATGTCCTGGGTGCAAGCCGCATCAGGCTTGGTAGTATCCAGATGAAACGGCATGAGCACGCCCGCTGGGGAACTGGTCGTGTTTGCCGGATAGGGCTGGCGATAAAACGTGCTCGCGTCTGCAAAGCCACGCACCCCCCGGTAGGTCCCGAAATAGTGATCGAACGAACGGTTTTCCTGCATGAAGATGACCACGTGTTCGATGTCGGTCAATTTCGCGCAACTGCTCGAGCCTGAACCCGTGACGTTTTGTATGGCATTCTTAGCACCGCAGCCGGCAAGCAGCGACCCTGAAGCACTGGCCGCGCCAGCCGCCGCTGCCAGCTTCAACAGTTCCCTGCGGGAAATTCGTTTGGGGGAATTCAATTGTCGTTGACCTCATGGGGACATCCTGCTTGGACGCCCCGTCTCTCATAAGGGTCGAAGCGGGAGTGGTAGTTTACTGATGTTAAGAGCTGCGCCTTTCCGCCCAGCCCATTGATTCTCGTAGACTTTGACCGGCGGGTCACCGGTAAGCTCATTTAGATTGGATGCTTCAATCGGCCCAACCTGTTCGGCTCCCGCCCTCGGATGCGGCAACTTACCTATCGCATTGTTCCACAGCATCGATTTGTGCCCCGCCTCCCGCTCCGGTACACTTTCCTTTTGACGGCCAACCTGCTGCCCCTGAACTTTCAGGCACTTTTGGTCAGCGATTTTGCATCCAGTCCCCATGACAACCATCCAACAGATTGAAGGCGAAAACGAGCAACATCCTGACGTGGCCTTGGTTGAACGGGTCCGCGCCGGGGATATCTCGGCCTACGATACACTCGTGCGCAAGTACGAGCGCCAAATCTTCAGGATTGCGCAGCACATTACGCAAAACCGTGAAGATGCTGAGGACGTAATGCAGGATGCGTTCCTCAAAGCGTATGAGAAGCTCGATCAATTTCAAGGGAATTCGAAGTTCTACACATGGCTGGTTCGGATTGCAGTAAACGAGAGCTTGATGCGGCTTCGCAAGCGCCGCACCGGCAGAATGGTTTCGATCGACGAGGATCTGGAAACCGACGAGGGCACGGTTCCTCGCGATCTGGCCGACTGGGCTCCCGATCCGGAGCAGAACTATACTCAGACCGAGCTGGGCAAGATCCTCGAGAAGACCATCAAGGGATTGCCTCCGGGTTTCAAGGTCGTCTTCGAACTGCGCGACGTGCAAGGCCTCTCTACAGAGGACACGGCCGAAGCACTCGGACTCAGTGTTCCGGCAGTCAAGTCACGCCTGTTGCGCGCCCGTCTTCAACTACGCGAACGTTTGAGCCGCTACTTCAAAAAGAAAGCGGGGTCCAAAGAATTGGCCTCCACCGAATTGAGGCCCGCAAAATGAGACCCAGCCGAACTATTGACGTGAATTCTTTTCTCCCCAAATCACATTCCCTTTTCCCGGATAAGATGCCCTCGGTCGTGGAGGCTGCATCGTGACCTGCACCGAGTTTCTTGCAATCCTCGACGATCTGATCGACGACTCGATTGCCGCCCAGACCCGCGCTGAAGTTGAGTTGCACCTGAAGAAATGCGGCCACTGCGAAATCATCTTCAACACCACTCAAAAAACGATCCAGATCTATCGCTGCCACGAAATTTATGAGATGCCCGAAGATCTTCGTGACCGCCTGCACGCTGCCATCATGGCACGATGCAAAAAGGGCTGCTGAGGTCAGGTTCCCGGCTGTTTGGCCTGGACACCCTCGCTTGCCCATAGTCCCGCCGACCTGAACCAATCCTCCAAATTTGCCGCGATGACGAAAAGCAACGATATATAAAGCATGCTCAGATCGCGTGCTTCTGCAGGCGCGCAAAACAGAATGAAAAGAGGTAAGTTGATCGCCGCCGCAATCTTCGCGTGCTGCCGGACCTCAGTTGCAAGCCTCTTCCAAACTCGCGCAACTGACCAAATGACCAGCGCAAGAGGGATCGCCGAAAAGAACAGCGGCACGCGTAAGCCGTAGGCTTCCTCGGTCGTGAATAGCAGGAACCGTGGATGATGAATCAAATAGTTCAGATGATTTGACGTCTGAAAATAGACTGTTACCCCCGCATTGTGCGCAAAGCGCGCCCGCAGAAGCAGGTATATAACCCCGCAAACGAAACAGAGCAACCCTATACCTGTTAAAGAGCTTGTACGTGAGCTTCGCCGCCTCATAAATGGATAGAGCATTGGAACGAAGAAGAAAAACGATTCTTTGTTCCACGCGGCTAATGCGGCGATTGGAATCACCCACCGCCAGCGATACCTTGCCGTAATCCAAACTGCGAAAGCCATAAATGCGAGTTCGGAATAGTCGTAGAAAAACCCGATGACAGCGAAAATGTACGGCAGCAGAAGAATCAAAACCATTGGGGCCAGCACCGCTGCAGGTGGAGGCACCTGCACCTCCAGACAGACCCGGTACATCCCATAAGTGGCGGCCAAAGCAAACATAAAAGTGGATAAGTAGAAAATCAGATATCGAAACGAATATTGCTCATTCATAGCAATGGGAGATGATTGCAGTGCAGAAAACATGTGGTAATTCGGCCCAATTTGCCGGGCATTGACCAGATTTTTAATGGATTGCGGTGTTACTCTATCGGCCCAGTTTGCCGCCATGGGTAGTAGCTGCCGATAAACATAGGGGCGTTCTGCAGTCCCGGCAAGCATTTGCTCCAGACCATATTGGTAATAGCCGGTCGGTGTTCCGGCCTCGTGGAACTGGTTGGCCGAGTAGAAGCCGCTGAAAGACGCAGATGCTGCGAGGAAGAATACGACAAAGCTCCAAACGTGCCTGTGAAATTGCAATCGCTCACTCTTTTGAAAATGGATTGAAATCCTGCGATATGCGGGGACGCATCACTCCCTCGCAGTATATGGCGGCGTATCTCCAACAAGTGATTACTCCTTGTATGCCTGAGTCATCGAAGCTTATTTCTGAATATTCCAGACTTCCGCCAACTTCTGCCGAAAAGCTATCCCCAACGACAACTTTCCCGGTAAAATCGCGTCTGTCCAAGTAGCAGGATCGTGCCGCGCACCTTCCCCGGCGATCTTCCCCTGGAGCGTCTCGCATGAAAGTGCTGCAAAGTCCTCTGGCAATATTTCTAAGCTGCGTTCTTGGCGCGACTGCATCACCCAGCTACTCGCAGCAATCTACGAAGGACGGTTCTACCCACCAATCCGGGCCTCGCACTCAATCCAAAAACAGCCAGCTCGAGGGCGATCAGCGGATCATCCACGCCCTCAATCGTTTCACCTTTGGACCGCGGCCCGGCGATCTCGAAGCTGTTCGAACCATGGGCTTGGCCAAGTGGTTCGATCAGCAGCTTCACCCCGCTTCCATTGACCAAACCGACCTGAACGCTCGCTTGGTCCAGTTCCCTGCCATGCAATGGACGACGGCTCAACTTCTCTATTACTTGCCCAGCAACGCCGTAATCAGACAGGCCACCAATGGCAAGATCAACATACCCGCAGATCCCGTCATGCACGCAATCTACGAAAATCAGATCGCGCGCATCCAGGCGAAAAAGGAAAACAAAGCTGAGAGGGGGCAGTCAGCCCAGCCGCAAGCCAACACTCCAATGAACTCCGCATCGCCTGCCATGAGCGCGTCACAGGAAATGGCAGGCAACAGCACCATGGCAACTGCCCAGAACGATATGGACGCTGCTCAATCCGCTTCAGTGGCCCCACAATTCAGCCAGGCCGCGATTGACAGCATTCTCGCACTCGCGCCCCAGCAACGGGTCGCTCACCTCGCCGGCATGGATGCCGAGCTTTTCGCGGCCTTCATCAAGTCTCTCCGTCCCGTTCAGCGTCTGGCGCTAACAGCCAACATGAGCCCCGGGCAAAAGCAGACCATCGGCGCTCTTGAGAATCCCGAGCGTCTCGTTGCTGAGGAACTCATCGCCACGCGGCTGACGCACGACATCTACTCCAACGCGCAGCTTCAGGAAGTGATGACCGATTTCTGGCTCAACCATTTCAACGTATACCTGCACAAGAACGAACAGATGCCCTATTTCCTGGTGAGCTACGAGCGCGACACCGTTCGCCCTCACGCGTTAGGCAAGTTTGAGGACTTACTTGAGGCAGTGGCGCATAGCCCAGCCATGCTCGTTTACCTCGATAACGCGCAGAGCATCGGCCCCGATTCAATGGCCGCAAGGCGCGCGGAACGAGCCAAAGCTCGCGGCTTCAATCCGCAAAAAAAGAATGTTCGCGAAGGCCTGAACGAAAACTACGCGCGCGAGTTGATGGAGCTTCACACCGTAGGAGTGAATGGCGGCTACACGCAAGCCGATGTAATTCAGGCGGCTCGCATTCTCACCGGCTGGACTGTCGATCGCCCGCTTTACGATGCGGAGTTCACATTCAATCCCAATCGCCACGAGCCCGGCACCAAAAAAGTGATGAATCAGAAATTCAAGGAGAGCGGCGAAAAGGAAGGCCGCGATTTGCTGCACATGCTCTCCATGCGTCCCGCCACAGCGCAGTTCATCTGCCGCAAGCTGGCCATCCGCTTTGTCTCCGACGACCCGCCGAAGACGCTCGTGGATCACATGGCGAAAGCCTACCTGTCCTCCGATGGCGACATCTCCGTGGTTCTAAAATGTCTGTTCCAATCCCAGGAGTTCTGGTCCACTTCAACCTATCGCGCGAAGGTAAAAACGCCGCTTGAGTTTGTCGTTTCGGCTGCACGCGCCTCGAATGCCAACATCGAGAACTTGAGGCCCATCGAAAACAACCTCCACCAGATGGGCATGCCAACGTATGGCGCGATTCCGCCTACCGGTTACAAATGGGATGCTGCCGATTGGGTCAGCACTGGCGCACTGGTCGATCGCATGAACTTTGCGCTTACCTTTGCCGCCGGCCGCTTTCCCGGTATTTCCCTGGAGTGGTCCCCGCTCGCTGAAGCGAACGCCGAACCCGGGATAGCAAACGTCAATGCAAGTACGCACTCGCCGGAAACCGAAGAGGCACGGCTCGAATCGCTGCTCATTCCCGGCGGCGTGAGCGACAGCACGCGCACTGCCGCGCTACAGCAATTCGCCGTTCAATCTTCGCAGAGCGCGGCGACGCCAATTTCTGCGCCCGTGCGTCCCCATCGCGCTCCGAGCGCCAACAACATTGAACGCGTAGATCAAGTGCTGGCCGGATTGCTCATCGGCTCTCCGGAGTTTCAGCGGCGATAAAGTACACGAGGTTACAGATGCAGACGAATCGGCGATTCTTTCTCCACAAGGGCGCACTCGCCATCGCGGGTACAGCGGCAATTCCCAGTTTCCTCGTCCGGTCCGTAATGGCTGAGCCGACAATTTCTCGACGCCGTCTCGTGGTCATCTTTCAGCGCGGCGCTGCCGACGGTCTCAACATAGTCGTGCCATATCGCGAAAAGAATTACTACTCCATGCGGCCGTCAATCGCCATTCCGCAAAACCAGGTAATCGATCTGGATGGCTTCTTCGGACTGCATCCCTCGCTTGCGTCTTTCAAGCCGCTCTACGACCAGGGGCACCTTGCAATCTTGCATGCCGCCGGGTCACCTGACAGCACGCGCTCGCATTTCGATGCGCAGGACTATATGGAATCCGGCACGCCCGGCTTCAAAAGCACCCAGGACGGATGGTTGAACCGCGCTCTGCAAGCCGAAGACTTGCGCCACCGCTGTGCCGGCACTTGCGAGCAGCACACAGCCTTTCGCGCTCTCGCACTTGGGCCGGATGTGCCTCGCACGCTCACCGGCAAAATCCCGGCGATCGCTCTCAACAACGTCAATGGATTCACCATCGCGGGGCGCGGCCCAACTCCCTCACCCGCGGCCAGCGCTTTCGAGGCCATGTATGCCGATAGCGGCGACCGCATCCTGCACCCGGCCGGCGACGAAACCTTCGATGCAGTCAAAATGCTTCGGGCAGCTAACCCGGCGCAATACGTACCCGCGCCCAACATCAACTATCCGAATTCTGAGTTCGGCAATTCAATGAAGCAAATTGCGCAGTTGCTGAAGGCCAACCTCGGCGTCGAGGTTGCATTTACTGATGTGAACGGATGGGATACTCATCAGAACCAGGGCAGCGTCAACGGTCAGCTAGCTAATCGTCTCACCGATTTTTCCACGAGCATCGCCGCGTTCTGGCGCGACATGGGCGACGACGCTGGAGACATCGCGCTCGTCACAATGTCGGAATTCGGCCGCACCGCGCGTGAAAACGGAACCGGCGGCACCGATCACGGACACGCCAACGCAATGTTCATTCTTGGCGGCAGCGTGAAGGGCGGAAAGGTTTATGGCCGCTGGCCCGGACTCGACGACCACCAACTCAACGAAGGCCGCGACCTTGTCCTCACCACCGATTACCGCCAGGTGTTAGGCGAGGTGGTTACGCAAACGCTCGGAGCCAGCAATCTCGAAGTAGTCTTCCCCGGTGCCGGCCTAAAGCCTGATCGTTTTCTGCGGCTGGTGTGAATGCGTTTGAAAAACAACGAAGCTAAAAGACCGCAGCCAGAAACTGTCTTAGTGTTTCGTGTACATCTCCATCACGTCCTTGCGCAGATCCAGTCTGCCAGACTCCCGCGTGTAGAACATGTGTCCGCCGGGATATTCGCGCACCGCAACGCGTGTGGGATCGCCCATAATCGGCATCTGGTTCACCGTCAGAATTGATCCCATAAACGGGCACGAAAGATCATTCCATCCATGCACAATCAGCACACGAATTTTCGGATCGGCGGCAACTGCCTGGCGCAGTTCCGGAGCTGATCCTTTGCGCAGGTTTTCTCCGCGCTCCCACAGTCGGTTCACATCGTAAGAGAGCGCGTTATAACGGGCGTCCACCTTCCAGCCAACTGTACGCGTCACAAAATCCACCATCGCCGTCGTTAGCGGAGCAATCATGCTGGCAAGCAACGGATCATTGGCCCGCTGCTCCGGAGCAAATGGAAACGGATCGAATGACGTTACATTCGAATCGTATACCGACCCAAGTTTCTCTTTTTCGCGCCACACTTCGCGCAAATACGCCTGCGTGTCGATTCTGCCGCCAGACACTTTTACAAACTCAGGATCCAGGCCAGTCATCTCCGTCACGCGCGCAATCATCTTCTGCTGCGCTTCCTTATCGGAGTTGCCCTTAATCAGCGTGGTCGCGTACTCGCCTTCGGTGTATGCAATCACACCGGCCATGGCCTCAGGCGTCAGCTTCTTTTCGCGTTCCAGATGCGCTGCTGTGATCGGCGGCAGCGTCAACATCCACGGCAGCGGCGATAGATCTCCGTTGTTCTCCACCGTAGGGTTCAGATAAGGGGACACCAATACAACGCCATTCATGGCTACCCCAAGTTCCGATTGCAGGTAGTACGTGATCCGCGGTCCGCGAAATCCTCCATAGCTCTCACCCACGAAATACTTTCGCGAGCTCAGCCGATCGTTTTTCACCAGCCAGTCGTAAATCACGCGCGACAGATAATCGATATCCGGCTCGGTCGAGTAGAAAAGCTTCTTGGCCTGATCCTCTGGTACTTCTGCGCGGCTGAACCCAGTGCCCACCGGATCAATAAAAACGAGATCGGTAAAATCCAGCCAGGTTCCAGGATTGTCTTTCAGCGTCGTCGGATCGGACGGGCTGTCCCCTTCATTGCCCACCTGCAGATGCTTGGGCCCAATCGCGGCGAGATTCAGAAAAGCGCTTGAGGCACCCGGCCCTCCGTTCATTGCAAATGTCACCGGCCGATTCTCGCCGTCCACGGTGTATGCGGTCACCACCACCTGGCCAACCACTTTTCCGTCCTTGTCGCGAGTAGGTAACGCGCCAACCGTTACGGTGTATTTCAGCGCCTTGCCGTCGAGCATCATGCTCTGCTGCACATGTGCATCTGGCGGCAACGGTGGCAGTGCGGGCTTCGCCGCGGCAGTTCCCTTTTCCGGCGCCTTTTCGGCTGCTGCAGCGGGTTTTTCGTCTTGCGCCTCGGCCCGAAACGAAGGAAGGGCAACAAACATTGCTCCCACAAGGAGCGCAACTGAGCATCTGCTCATCAATCGCATTTCAAAAATTCCTCACTTCACAACGATAAATCCCCCGAACCCGTTCCCGTTGTGCTGATCCAGGCTGCTGGCTGTGGCCAGGCTGCTGGCTGTGGCCAGGCTGCTGGCTGTGGCCAGGCTGCTGGCAAGCCCGGCGTCACATGATTTACCCTCAGAGTCGGTATGAAGAATAAGGCAAGACTTTTCGTTCCGGCTTTCGCTGCAATGTCGCTGGTCTTTGCGCTCGCTCAGCAATCAAGTGCACCTTCGGGCACGCAGCAGCCTGCGAACGCGCAGCAACCGGCTGCCCCTGCCAGCGGCCAACAAGAACTGCCGGACGCGCCCACTGCCAACGTCCCGGTTAACATCACGCCAAATGGCCCCACCGCCGTCTTCGATACATCGATGGGCCGCATCACATGCCAGTTCTTCCAGAAGCAGGCCCCCAACACGGTGGCCAATTTCATCGGACTCGCCACCGGCACAAAGGATTGGACTGACCCGGTCAGCAAAAAGGTGCAGCACCATAAACCGCTCTACGACGGCACTATTTTTCACCGCGTCATTCCCGAGTTCATGATTCAGGGTGGCGATCCCACCGGCACTGGCATGGGCGATCCCGGATACACCTTCAACGACGAAACCGATCCGAATCTCGCCTTTGACCGCCCCGGCCGATTGGCCATGGCCAACTCAGGTCCCAACACAAACGGCAGCCAGTTCTTCATTACGGAAGCAGCATACGACAGCCTCAATGGCCACTATTCGCTCTTCGGTCAGTGCGATAATCCCAGCATTGAAGTCGTAAAGGCAATCGCACGCGTTCCGCGCGATGGCGAGGACAAGCCGATCACGCCGGTCGTGCTCAAGAAAGTTACGATTGTCCCTGAAGGCCAGCCTGTGCCGCCACCTCCGCCTGCCGCGCAACAAGCAGCACCTCAACAATAATCCCCATCCAACCGGGCGCATGGAATTTCAGGCCGGCGCCCAACCAAGGAGCCAACATGGCACTCGCACCAGGAACCTACGCCGTCTTTCACACCACAGAAGGCGATATGACTGTTCGCCTTTTTGAGAGCGACGCGCCCATCACCGTCAAGAACTTCATCGAACTCGCCGAAGGTTCGAAAGAGTGGGTTCACCCTACTAC
>Ga0310811_10001022_pt1 | contig 36008 bp, 33 predicted proteins | sample YCmetagenome_FD_207642 | JGI IMG/M metagenome (GOLD analysis project Ga0310811, IMG submission 207642) | Soil microbial communities from experimental microcosm in Duke University, North Carolina, United States - YC | ecosystem: Engineered > Artificial ecosystem > Soil microcosm > Unclassified ... | reverse complement strand
ATCGACCCGCATGGCATGATCGCGAAAGCGGCGTAAGCCTGCCTGACCCGCCGGCCGTCGGGCCGGCGGGTCAAACGGCGCCGGGGGTAAAGGCGTCAAACACCATGATGGTATAGGTGTCCTTGATGCCCTGCACCGCGTGCAGCCGTTCATTCACGAAAAGCCCTGGGTCCTGGCCATCCACCAGCCGGAACTGCACCAGCAGATCCCAATGCCCCGAGGTCGAGTAGATCTGGGAGGCATTGTCGAATTCGTCGGCGAGTTCGGCCGCGACCTCATAGGCGCGGCCGAGCTCGCATTTGATCTGCACGAAGATCGTGTTCATGGCGGCGTTTCCTCCAGCTGTGGCCGCAGTTTAGCCCGGACTGCCCCGAAGGGGAGGGGCCGCAAGCCGCCCGCTTCGAGCTTTGCGCCAGAATGGCTGACCTTGTTCACGACGAGGATTGCTCCTCCCCGATGGTTTCCCCGCCCCGGCCGAGACGCGTGACCTCCGCCTGCAGCGGATCGAGAATCTCGCTAAAGCCATCGCAAAGATGGGCCGCCATGCGGACTTCCGTGCTCAGAGGCGCCCGGCGCGCATGGGCCCGGAGCAGATCGTAGACTTGCGCGCAAACTCCGGTCGCCTGCGGCGTCCCGGCGAGGTCATGGTGGCGGAGTGTCGGATCCAAGGCCATGCCAAGGAGCTTGCGCAAGGCAGGCGTGTCCTCATCGGGCCGCATCGCCACCTCGGCCAGCAGCCTCATGTTGCTCAAGGGGTCGGTGAACCAGGTGTCGTAGGGAATGATCGTCACGGGATGATCGCCGATGCCATTGACGAGCTCGGTATTGTAGACGAGCCAGCGATAGAGTCCCTCCGAGGTCGGGAACTTGTCCCGCTGCGTGAGGGACGCCGCAACGGCTTCCGGTCGGCGCAGACAAAAGACAAAGCGCGGGCGTAGGCCGAGATGGGCGAAGATTTCGTGCCACATCGGAAAGAGGCGCGCGACGCGCGGCTCCTTGAGGCCGAAGGTCGGTGAACCCGCCATCCTTTCGTCGAGCCAGCGGACGATCCTGTCGCGAATCCTGCGGATGGCGGGGTCTGTCCACCAGCCGCGCGGCAGCGGCTGTGCGTGTCTCGGATCATAGAAGTCTTGCCCGAAATACTGCAGAACCTCGCTATTCAGACGAACAATCTCCCAGCGCTCCCAATGCCCCCGCGCGTTGGACTCGTTGGGAGAAATCTCGTCCGCCATGTCGAGGCCGAGAAGACTCAAGATATGCGACGTCAACGACGTGCCGCTCCGGTGCATGCCGAGAACGACGGTCAATTCATTCCCGGATCGCGAAACGGGATAGGGCATGGTGGTCTCTTCCCATGGCAACTTTGGCCGGTCTCGAGGAGACGCCCTGGGAGGCGCGGCCGAGAGGCTCTGTTTTCATGAGCGCCAGAGGGGCATCGGCGCTGTTCACCGCCCTGTGGACAAGGCTGCGGGACGTCTATTCATTTCTGGTTCGATACAACAACTTCCGTCGATGGGTCAACAGACCCTAAGGCGTGCGGGGCCGCGCACGGATCCTGAGAGCCGGAAGCCGAAGCTGGGAGATCAGCCCACCCGCCACGATCATGGCCGCGCCGACGAGGGCCGCCTTGGCCGGTGCATGCCCGAACATGAAGAGATCGAGCAGAATGGCCCAGACCATGCCGCCATATTGCCAGGGCGCGAGTTTCGAGACCTCGCCCATGCGGATGGCGGCGGCGATGGTCAGCAGCCCGCCTGTCTGCGTGACGGTCGCGAGCAGGATGAGGGTAAGCGCCGAGAGCGGGACCGTCTTCCAGACGAAGGGCATGAAACCACCGAGCAGAACGAGGCCGACCAGCGCCGCCTGGGCGATCACATCCATCGTCGTCGTGGTCTCTCGTGCCCGGCGCAGCAGCATTTGCTGCAGGGCATAGAGGGCGGCCGAGCCGAAGGCCGCGGCAACGCCGATGAGATGGCCGCCGCCGAAGTCCGGGCCCCCCGGATGCACGATCACCAGAACCCCGGCGAAACCGAGGGCCACGGCACACCAGCGCAGAGGCGGCACTTGTTCGCGCAGGAAGATCGCAGCCATGGCGGTGACGAGGAGCGGTGTCGTGAAGCTGAAGGCCGTCGCCGTGGTGACCGGCAGATAGCCGTAGCCGATCATCGCGAGCACGGCGGAAACAACGAGGGCCGTGGCTGCCGCCCGCTGCATCATCGCCTGGGGTGGATGCAGCAGCCGTTCGATGGACGGCGGCCGCCGGCCGACGAGCGGCAGAGCGGCGAGCCCCGCGAGCACCAGGAGCGAGCGCAGCACGAAGAGTTGCATGGCATCGAAATGCCAGGTCTCGATCAGCGATTTGGTGATCGCATAGCCCAGTGAATAGAGCAGGGAGGACAGCACCACCATGACAATGGCAAGCCCCGCCCCGGGGTGGAGTTGCGCTCGTATTCGGTCGAAGCGCAGACGCGCCCACCGATGAGAGCGCAGATGCGCTCGGCTGTCGTCGAGGCGCATCTGGGGCCGTTCACGCCGCTGCCGCGGTGCCTTCTGTCTCGGTCTTGGGTGGAGGCGGTCTCACCCGAACTGTATGGATGTGCCGGGCATCGGCGTCCAGCACCTGGAATTCGGCCCCTGAACTCGGATGGGTAACGATCTCGTTTTGCGCCGGCACCCGGCCAGCGAGGGTGAAGATCAACCCGCCCACCGTGTCGATGGAGGAGGCGCGCTCCTCCGGCGTCAGCACCGGCCCCACCTTCTCCTCGAAATCCTCGATTGGCAGGCGGGCCGCAATGTCGAGCGAGCCATCCGGCCGTTCTGTAATGAGGGGTGCCTCGATGTCGTCATGCTCGTCGTCGATGTCGCCGACGATGGTCTCGACCAGATCCTCGATGGTGATGAGCCCGTCCACCCCGCCATATTCGTCGATGACGAGGGCCATGTGGATGCGTGCCTGCCGCATCTGCACGAGGAGATCCAGCACCGGCGCCTGGGGAGCCACCATCAGCGGCCGCCGCACGAGCTTCTCGAGGGAGAATTCCTCCGGCCGGCCAATATAGGCGAAGACGTCCTTGATGTGGACCATGCCGACGATGTCGTCGAGCTCGTTGCGGTAGATCGGCAGCCGCGAATGCTGCTCCTCCCGCAGGCGCTGCAGCGTTTCGTCCAGAGTCAGGTCCGCGCGCAGCGCCACGATATCCGCGCGCGGCACCATGACATCGTTCGCGATCGTGCCACGAAGACGCAGGATATTGGAAATGAGGGCGCGTTCCTGCCGGTCGAGCTCGGGCAGCTCCTCGCCCGCGTTCTGGGGCAGGGTGCCCGCCTCCTCCACCAGATCAGCGATCGACTGGCGCAGCGTCTGCTCGGTGCCGCGACGCCCCAGGATGGAGAGGATGCGGCTGAAGAAGGACTCGCTATGGCTGCTCATCGCGCCGCCCTCCAGGGGTTCGGCACGCCGAGCCGAGCGAGGATGCGGCTTTCCGCCATCTCCATGCGCCGGGCGTCTCCCGGATGGTGATGATCCTCGCCGTCCAGATGCAGCACGCCATGAACCAGGAGATGGGCGAGGTGCTGGGCGAGGCTCTTGCGCTCGGCAGCCGCTTCCCGTCGCAACTGGCCGAGCGCGAGGACGATCTCGCCGCCCACGCCCCAGCCAGCGGGCTCGAAGGTGAGCACGTTGGTCGGCTTGTTGCGCCCGCGATGGCGGGCATTGAGACGCTGCACCCGACGGTCGTCCGTCAATACGACGGTGTCGACGATAACGTCGGGGACGGCACTTTGGGCAACCCGGATGGAGCGGAGAACCCGCTCCTCCAGACGTGGCACGAGCCGCCGCCAGCCCCGGTCTTCGATGATGATGTCCGGGGTTGAGGCAGGTGCCGTGTAACTACTTGGAGGTTCCACTTTCACTCTCGCGGGGCCGGTGGCGCCGCGCATCACGCGCGACATCCCGTTCGGCCGTTGCTCGCTGGTCATAGGCTTGGACGATGCGTGCGACCAGCGGATGACGCACGACATCCTGTTGTCCGAATCGGGTAACGCCGATGCCCTGCACGCCCTCGACAGTCGCCAGCGCATCGACAAGACCGGAACTGATGCCGGGCGGCAGGTCCACCTGGCTCGGATCTCCGGTGATCACCATCCGCGTTCCCTCCCCCATGCGGGTGAGAAACATCTTCATCTGCATGGGCGTGGTGTTCTGCGCCTCGTCCAGGATCGCGAAGGCATGGGACAGGGTCCGGCCGCGCATGAACGCAAGTGGCGCCACCTCGATTTCGCCGGCCGCCATGCGGCGGAGCACCTGGTCGCCCGGCATCATGTCGTGCAGCGCATCATAGAGAGGACGAAGATAGGGATCGACCTTCTCCTTCATGTCGCCGGGCAGGAAGCCGAGCCGTTCGCCAGCTTCGACAGCAGGGCGGGAGAGGATGATGCGGTCGACCTGGCCGGTCTGCAGCATGCCGACCGCCTGGGCGACGGCCAGATAGGTCTTGCCGGTGCCCGCGGGGCCGATGCCGAAGACCATTTCGTTGCGCGCCAGCATTTCCATATAGCCGGCCTGCGCCGGGCTGCGCGGTTCGATGATGCCCTTGCGGGTGCGGATCGCGGGCAGGTCGGCCAGCGGCAGGCGTGGCTCGGCACTGCGGGCATTGAGTTTGATCGCTGCATCGATGTCGCTTGCCGAGAGCTTCTGCCCACGCTCCAGCCGTGTGTAGAGCCCGTTGAGCGTCGCCTGCGCAGTCTCCACGGCCTCCGCACCACCGCTGATCGCGATGCGGTTACCGCGGCAGGCAAGCCGGATTCCAAGCGCCTGTTCAAGTCGCAGCAGATGCCGGTCATGATCCCCGAGCAACTGCGATAACAAGGCGTTGTTCCCAAACTGCAAGGTCACCGCTCGATTGGGCGCGGGCTCTCCGCCCGCATGCGCCATCGGAGGGGTGTTCGACCGTTCGGCAGCCGAGATCTGGGTCAAGCGCTGGCTCGCTCCTGTGCGAAGGGATTGATGATAAGACTGGCAGACAGGGAATTCGAGGAAAGTCCCTGAATCTTGACCGGGATGACCTGCCCGGTCAGCGCCTCCGGGCCATCCATATGGACGGCCTGGAGGTAGGGGGAGCGCCCGCCGATCTGGCCCGGATGGCGGCCCGGGCCGGTTACCAGCACGTCGAACTCAAGCCCGACGCAGCGCGCGTTGAAATCGTCCTGCTGCTGGCGGATCAGCGCCTGAAGTGCGGCTAGTCGGCGATCCTTCTCTGCCTCCGGTACCGCACCAGGGGCACCCGAAGCCGGTGTGCCCGGTCGCGGCGAATATTTGAAGCTGTAGGCCTGGGCGAATCCGACATCCCGGATCAGCTGCATCGTCGCCTCGAAATCGGCCTCGGTCTCGCCGGGGTGGCCGACGATGAAGTCGGACGACAATGCCATGTCCGGCCGCGCCGTGCGCAGTCTGTCGATCAGCCGGCGATACTCGTCCGCCGTGTGGCGCCGGTTCATCGCAGCCAGAACACGGTCCGAGCCCGACTGCACGGGCAGATGCAGGAAGGGCATCAGCGCCGGCACCTCTGCATGCGCCGCGATCAGCGCCTCATCCATGTCCCGTGGATGGGAGGTCATATAGCGGATGCGCAGCAGGCCATCGATTTCGGCAAGGCTGCGCACGAGGCGAGCCAAACTCCAGTCTCGCCCGTCCGGCCCCGCTCCGTGATAGGCGTTCACGTTCTGGCCGAGCAGCGTGATCTCGCGCGCGCCCCGGGCGACGAGGCGGCGGGCCTCCGCGATGACGCTGGTGGCGGGCCGGCTTGCCTCCGCTCCGCGTGTATAGGGGACGACGCAGAAGGAGCAGAACTTGTCGCAGCCTTCCTGCACGGTCAGGAAGGCGGTCACCGCACGCTCCTCGGCGGCCGCGGCCTCGGGCAGGAAGTCGAACTTTTGCTCGACGGGAAAATCGGTTTCGATCACAGGGCCTGCGGCGCGGTGCGCCCGGGCCACCATTTCGGGCAGGCGGTGATAGGTCTGCGGACCCAGAACGATGTCGACGAAGGGCGCGCGCTCGGTGATATAGGCGCCCTCCGCCTGGGCGACGCAGCCTGCGACCGCCAGGATCGTCTCCTTGCCCTCGGCCGCGCGGGCCTCCTTGATGACGCGGAGACGGCCGAGTTCGGAAAAGACCTTGTCGGTCGCCCGCTCGCGGATATGGCAGGTATTGAGGATGACCATGTCGGCATCGGCCGGGCTTTCGGCCGGACCATAGCCGAGCGGGGCGAGCACGTCCGCCATCCGGCCGCTGTCGTACACGTTCATCTGGCAACCCCAGGTGATCATGTGCAGGCGGCGGAGCCTACGCGGTTCGGCTGTCTTATCGGTCACACAGAGAGAGGGCGCGGAAGCTGGAGGCGAAGGGGGCAAGGCAAAGTCTGAGAGGCTCATAGCGCGAGAGATCCTAACCAGCCACCGGGGAGGGCCGGGGGCGTCGGACCAATCGCGTTCCGCGGGTCATGGGTCAAGCGCAATGAGGCCGATCGACTCCTATTCCTCCTATGCAGCTTCGCAGAAGCGGGGGGTGGAATGTCAAGCATAGGATGATGACAACCTCGCGCGAAGCGCGTTCGAACCGATTCTGCCATGCCCCTCTGAACGGCCCGCCGACTCGCGGCTTTGAGCTAAGATCGGAGAGCAATGCTCCACCTCATCAAACTCTCAGTCGGTATTCGTGATGTCGAGCATCTGCGAGACGTGCAGGCGGCACGGCTGGCCACTGATCCGCCGCTCCTTCACCGCACGCGGCAATGGCCCAAGCGCGCGGCCGAGATCCTGGCGGGCGGCTCCATTTACTGGGTCATTGCCGGTCAGCTGCAATGCCGCCAAGTTGTTCTGGACATCCGGCCCGACCGCCGGCCCGATGGCAGCGCCTGCGCCGCCCTGGTTTTGGATTCCACCCTCGTGCTCGTGGAGCCGCGTCCGACCAAGCCGTTTCAGGGCTGGCGATACCTCAAGGCGGAAGAGGCGCCTGCCGATCTTGCGGAGGGTTCGGAGGGCGGCGGGGATCTGCCGTCGGGGCTGCGGTTGGCACTTCGTGAGCTATGTCTTCTCTAAGATCATGATTCAAGTAGACAACTGAGGCTCAAAATCCCTTGAGTTGTTACGCAAATGTGGGCCTTATGCGCTCACCAGGGAGATATCCTCCACGGTCGAGCCGAACCAGATCGCCTGACACACCTTTCAACAGGAATGTTATTGATGCGTATCCTCAAACCAACCCTCGCCATCGTTCTGGGTCTAGCCTTGGCTCCCGCGGCTGCCCTTGCCCAGGCTTCGAATTCTTCGGTCCCGCCGCCGAACCCCAAGGCGTCCGTTACCACCTCGGCGCCGGCGACCACCATCGGCCAGGGCGCCAATGGCTCCCGGCCCGTGGGCGGCGCCGGTGTCACGCTGACGCCGGAGCAGAAGAAGCACAAGCGTCACCACAAGAACTTCAGCGGCAAGCATAAGGACTACACGAAGAGCAGCCCGGCTAAGGGGCCGACCGCGCCGAAATACTATAAGCAGCCGGCCTCCCCGCAATAAGGTCATCGCTCGGCTTGGGGCTCCCGTCAGGGTGCCTCGCCAGACCGATAGGTTGCCAAACCCCCGGGAGCTCGGCCCCGGGGGTTTTCTATGCGTGGTGCCTCAGTATTTGAACTGATACGTGACGCCGAGGCCGTTGCTGTCCCCGCCGACCTGTGTTTCGAGCTTCAGCCCCTTGGCGATGTCGATCTGCACCTGCGCCGCCGTGCTGTTGGACCCGCCGCTTGTCCCTTGCGCCGCGCCGACATAGATGCCTGGCGCCACGTAGCGGCCTGCCTGCAACGTCGGTGCGCTCTGCTTCTGGCTGTTCGTCGTGGTTGTGGCGCCGGAAGGATTGCTGGCGCCACCGATCGACAGCTCGTCCAGCCCCAGGCCCTGGCGCACGCTGTTGAGCACCCCGGCCGCACCGCCGCCGGTATTGAGACCCGCGATCTGTGCTACGGCCGCCGCGATCGAGGCGAGCTGAAACGGACTGAGCTGCGACGTGCTCGACTTGAAGAGGAGCTGCGCCAGCACTTCGTCCTGCGGCAAGCTGGGAGATGAGCTGAGAGTGATCTTGGGCGCGCTCGCATAGCCGGTCACCGAGAGGGTTGCCGTGGTGGTGCCCGAACTTGTGGTCGCCTCGAAGTCGATCGACGGGTCGGCGATCTTGCCGCCGTCGAAGCCGACCTTGCCTGTCGTGAAGGTGAGCGTTGTGGCGACGAGATCGAAGGTGCCGCGGAGCATGTCGAAATGCCCGCTTGGCTGGAGATCAGCGAGTGTCCCGCCAAGATGCAGCCGGCCGCCAAGCTCAGCGTCCAGCCCATGGCCGCGCACGAAGATGGCACGCGGCGCCTCGAGCGTAAGGTCGAGCTTGATCGGCAGCGAGGGGCCGGGCGGGGGCGCCGGCTTTTCGCCCGGGCGGCGGACGTTCAGCACGGCGACACTTGGCGGCATGCTGTCCGGAATATTGATGTCGGCGCGCCGGATATGCAGCGTGCCGGCGGCGAGCACGCCGGATGAGACCGCCCCCGATATGTGAACGTCGGTGTCGAAATGGGCGGTGAGCAGGTCGCTTTGCACCGGATCGGCGTTCCGGGCGGTAATGGTGAGATCGAGCGGGATGTTTGGCGCCAGCGCACCGACATGGCCCTTGATGGCAATCGTGCCGCTGCCCGCCTTCGCGCTGAAACTGTCGATGACGAGGTTCTCGCCCTCTGCCCGAATGCGGGCGGTGATGCCGGAAAGGGTCAGCCCCTGCTGGTAATCCTGGAAGCGTCCACCATCGAGGGCGATGCTGCCCTGGACGGTGGGCTTCTTCATCGTCCCGGTGGCGCGCAGCGCGAGCCCGACAGTACCGGCGACATGCCGCCCCTGCGCCTCCATGATCGGATTGATGAGCGCGAGATCGAGTTTGCCGCCGATCGCCAGGTTGAGCGCGCCCGTGGCGCTGATCGGTGCCGTGCCCGAGACGGTCATGTGGCTCTTCGCCCCGGCATCGAGGGCGATGTTGACCTGCGCGGTTTTGCCCGCGAGCTGAGCGCGTGCGTTCAGCGTCGCGGCCGGTAGCGATGCGGCCGGGCCAGTGGTCTCGCGCAGCCCTGTGCCCTTCAGCGTGACCGTGCCGGAGGGTGCGGCCATGGTCCCGGTCAGATGCGCCTCCGCGTCGATCCGGCCGGCCGCGTGCAGGTCGGGCTGGATCGGCTGGGCAAGGGCCGGGGTCACGTTTGCGATCTTCACATTGAGGTTGAGGCGCGGGCTGAGCGTGCCGGCGGCGTCGATGGTGGCGGAGCCCAAGGCGAGGCGCAGCCGGTCGACGCCCATCTGTTTGCCGAAATCGATATGGCTCGGGGCCTGCAGGCGCAGTGTCTCGCCATGCCAGGCGGCATTGAGCGTCGCGAGGGCAACCCTGCTGCCCTTGAGATCGAGCGTCGCGCGCGCGCTGGCGGTCGCGGGCGCGCCCTGGAGATCGGGCAACTTGGCGTCCAGCGCCACCACGAGAGCATCGAGCGGCCCCTTGGCCGTCACCTGGGCACTACCCTTCACCGTGCCGGCATTGATGCCGCTGAGGCGCGCATCGGCAGAGATCCGGGGATTGCCGGCCGGGTCCTCGACATCGGCCTTGACGGTGATTCCCGCGAGACGGTTGGCGCCGAAGGCGAGGTCGTGACCTGCAAGGTCGAGATGGGCGGCCTGGCCGGGTGGGGCCTTCAGCGCAAGCGACAGGCTGCCCGCCAGCGGCTGGCCGATGAGGAAGCGGAAATCCGCCAGGCGCTTGAGGTCGACGGAGATGGTGCCGGTCGGCAGCGTCGTCCCAGGCGCCAGCGCCACTTCGCCTTGTCCGGAGAGGCTCTTCCAGCTGAGTCGTTTGATCGCGGCGGTGATCGTGCCATCCGCGCCGCGCGCAGCGTCGATCGCGATATCGGCGGGCGAACCTGCAGGCTTGCCGGTCAGTGTGATCTGCGCCTTCGGCGCATTGGGCAGGCCGGTCGCATCCACCTTCAGGTCGATCGGACCGGAAAGCTGCTCGACGGCGCTACCGCCCTGGGTGCTGCCGACCGTGCCGGTTACCTCCGTCTGAAGCGCCAGATTCTTGATCGTGCCGGCGGCATGTCCGGTCATCGTGATGGCGCCCGTCGCCTGCGGCGCGATATCGGCGAGGCGGCTGAGGGCGAGCTGCCAGTCGAGGGCGAGTTTCTGGGTCGCAGTCTCAAGGTTGCCCTTGGCCGAGAGATCGATATGCGCGCCCTTCACGCTGAGTGCGTTGATGGTGACGGTCTTGCCCGTCATGGCCGCATCCGCCGCGAGCGTCACCGCGCCGCCTGTCAGCGCCATGGCCTGGGGCAGCGCCTTGGTCAGATGGATGTCGGCCGCGACCTTCGCGGCCATGGTGTGGCCGTCGGCCGCGCGATCTGCATTGCCCGTGATATGGGCGCTGCCCTCAACGTCCTGATGGCCGATGGCGGCAAGCGGCTTGAGATCGGGAAGGTCAAGGGTGAAACGGGCCGCCTGGTCGGGCTTCAGTGTGCCGTCGAGAGTGAGCTGGGCGAGCGGATGGCTGACCGTGACATGCACGGGCTCGTCCGGGGCAGCGAGGCCGGCGGTCGCGGTGATCGTCACCGGCGTGTCGCCGAGCAGGCCGCCCGGCAGCCCGGGCGCATGGATGCCGGCCAGTTGCGCTTTCAGCGCGACCTTGCCCATGTCACCCTGAATATCGGCGGTAAGCGTTTGCAGGCTGGCGCCCTGGGCTGCGACTCCTTCGATATCCACATGGCCGTTGGCGGTTGGTTTGGTGAAGGGCCCATCGGTGGTCAGCGCGACATCGATCTTCTTCCAGGAAATGCCGGGGGCCGGGCTCATTGCCGGGGCATGGGCCTCGATCGCGAGCTTCGCCGCCTGGCCCGGAATGTCGATCGTGCCGCTCGCGCGCGCGGTCAATGCTCCGGCCGAAAGATCCATCTTGAGCTGAGAGGCGGCCTGCGGACCCGAAAGGTTCAAAGCGAGATGCAGCGCGCCAAGATCGGGCAGGCCCGCCACGGTCGAGATCATGCCATGCGCCGGCTCATCAACCGTCACCGTCGCGTCCAGATTTTGGCCAGAGAGATGTCCCGCAGCGTCATAAGTGCCGGGGCCGTCGAGATTCCGGATCGCCAGCGAAACCTGGCCGTCGTTCTTGCCGGTGACCTGCGCCGAGCCTGTCAGCCCGATATCGACCGCCGCCGTCCCGGTGAAAGTCTTGGTGGCCGAAACTTTCGCAACGGTCAGCGATTGTAGATAGACCTTCACGGGCAGGCCCGGAATTTCCGCGCTGACCGGCCCGGAGGAGGATGCGGGCTTCGCTTTCGGGCTCGGCAAAGGTTGGCGGAGGAGGGCGATGCTGTCCGCATGCACCTCCTGAATCACGAGTTTCCCGTCGAGCAGCGGCATGAGTTGTAGACGCACGGCGAGGCCGGAGAGCGTGGCCCAGGTGCCCCCCTTGTCGCGCAGCTCGACCTGAGCGAGGTGCAGATCGGTCGGCACCGTTCCGGAGAGGCCATGGACCTGGAAGCTGCCGCCGCCATGCTTGTTGGCGAAGGCGACGATGGCGCGCTGCCCGGCTCCGGTATTGATGGCGACGACGACGCCGCCGACCAGGACGATGACGAGGAGCAGCAGCACACCGATGGCGATGCCCAGCCATTTGGCGATTTTCTTTACGATCCGCATCAGAAGGCCTGTCCGATGCCGATGTAGAACTGAAAGGTGCCGCTATTGTCCTGATGCACCAGCGGGACGGCGAAATCGACGCGGATCGGCCCAATCGGCGTGTAATAGCGGACGCCGAGGCCAGCACCGACCTTGAGGCTGCCCTTGAAGGGTGCAGAGGAGGAACTGACCTGCCCGGCATCGACGAAGACCGCGGTGCCGAAGCTTTTGCCGATGCGCTGGCGGTATTCGACCGTGCCGGTGTCGATCGCGGTGCCGCCGATCGGATTGCCGTCCGCGAATTGTGGCCCGACCGACTGATAGGCATAGCCCCGGATCGTATTGCTGCCGCCGGCGTAAAAGCGCTGGTCTGGCGGCAGCTGGAAGGTGGAGGCGCCCTGCACCGAGCCCACCAGGCCGCGCAGCGCGATGATGCTGCGGCCCTTCCCCGTGAGATCGAGATAGGTCGACCCTGAGAGCTGCATGATGGTGAAGAAGGCGCTCGGTTCGAGGAAGGACTCGGTCGGCGTGATGCTGGCCGTCGCGCGGATGCCCTTGGTCGGATCGAAAAGGGAATTGGTGCTGTCGTATTTCAGCGTCAGCGGCACCTGCAGCAGGTCGTAGTCCCGGGTGATGTTTTCCTGTTCGACTTGCTCGATAATGCCGGAGAGGCCGACGCTGGCACTCCAATGTTTGTCGAGCTTGCGGGTGAGCGTGGTCCCGGCGAGGAGCGCCGTCTGGTTGTAGGCATCGAAGTTCTGCTTGAGCGCGCCGACGTTGAAACTCAGGCTCTGGTCGCGGCGAAGGAAGGCGGGAAGTGTATAGGTCGCGCCTATATTGTAGCCGAGCCCGTCGGTGCTCGACCCGCCGAGTCCGGTGGCGGTGGCGCTCAGGTTGAGCTGCTCGCCACCGCCGAAGAGATTGTAATGCGTCCAACTGGCGCCGAGCGTGCCGCCGGTATCCGACGCATAGCCTGCGGTAAAGCTCACCGTGCGCGGTGGGCCCTCGGTCACGATGAAGGTAACGGGCAGCCGCCCGTCAGGCCCCACCTGTTTCGCCGTCTGCGCTTGCACGGAGGAGAAAACGTGGAGTCCGGCGAGGGTCTGGCGCTCGGACTCGATCTTGTCGGGGCTGTACTGCTCGCCGGGTTTCAGCGACATTTCCCGCTGCACGAAGCCCTGGTGGACGCTCCGGAGGCCTTGGACGCTGATGGGGCCGATATCGACCCGCGGGCCGGTCGTGACGGTATAGGTCACGTCGATCGTATGCTGGGCCGGATTTTCGAAGGCGCTGGGGGTGCTGACCTTGGCGAAGGCATAGCCGTCGTTCAGCAGCGCGCTCTGCAGCCGCGCGCCGGCGGCGATGACGTCTTCCGCCCGGGCGGGTGCACCGCTTTTAAGCTGGAAGGCCGCCATGTCCGTCGCGGGCACATCTCCCTTCACGGCGACTTGGCCGAGATGGAAGAGCGGCCCGCGGGTCATCGTCACCTCGATCGGAATCGGGGTCGCGCTGGCATAATTGGCGATGGTCTGCGGCAGGTTCGGATCGTCGAGCGATTTGCCGTCGATCGTGATCGTGACTTGGCCGTCGTAATAGCCCGCGCTGTTGAGGACGGTCCGCAGCCTGTCCTCGTCGCTGCGGGCGCGGAGGACGAGGGCGAAGGGCCCGGCCGGGGCCTTCGTGCGCAGGGTGACGAGGTTCGAGGTCTCCTTCGCCAGCTTGTCGATCGAGGCATCGCCCGTCTTGGCGAAGGTCACGTCGTAAGGCTGGGGGTCAGCCGCACGGCTGGGGGTCGCGAGGCTGATCGCGAAGACCGCGGCGGAGGCCCAGGCCGCGGGCGGCACGGATCGCAGGCGATGAAAGCGCAGATGACGCAGCCCCTGACCCTCCCTGGTTCCCTATCTCCCTTAACCTCCAGGCGAGTGCATGGTCGATGGCTGAAGCCGGGAAGATGGCCGTTCATCTTCCGAAATGGGGTCAACCCCGCGTGAAGCCAGCCCCCATTTTTGCCGTGCCAAAAGAAAAGGGCCGGTTTCCCGGCCCTTCCCTCATTGCATTGTCGACGCGCGGGTTACGCGGCCTGGGCAGGCGCCCCCGCCTCGGCGGTCAGCACCTTCTGGTTTTCCTGAGCGGTGCCGATCTCGATGCGGCGCGGCTTCAGGGCCTCGGGTACGATGCGCTTGAGGCCGATATGAAGGAGGCCATTGGCGAGATTCGCATCGTCGACCACGATATGATCGGCCAGCGCGAAGCGGCGCTCGAAGGAGCGGCCGGCGATGCCGCGATAGAGCGTCGCGACTTTGTCATTCGCGGCCTGCTGCACGCGGCCGGAGACGACAAGCGTATTCTCGCGCACGGTGATGTCGAGATCGCCGGGTGCGAAGCCGGCCACTGCGAGCGTCACGCGATAGCTGTCTTCGCCGGTCTTTTCGATGTTGTAGGGTGGGAATGTCGTGGGAGACGCTTCCTGCAGCCCTTCCACCATCTGGGCGAGACGGTCGAAGCCGATCGCGGTACGGAAAAGGGGCGTAAAATCACGAGTCATGAAAACCTCCTGTCGAAGCAAGGTCTAATGAGGGACCGCCCATCCGGGCCGGTCCGCGGGTCTTGTCTCGGAGCCCCGTTTGGGCACCCCGATGCTCCGAAAATGGAAAAGGGCCGCCCCCTTTTCAAGGAGCGGCCCTCTTGGATCCGTGAAAATTTTGGGGGCGATCAGCCCTTGCGCATGCCGATGCCGGCGAACTTCTTGTTGAACTTCGCGATCTGGCCGCCGGAGTCGTTGATACGCTGCTGGCCGGTCCAGGCCGGGTGCGACTTCGGGTCGATGTCGAGCCGCAGCGTGGCGCCCTCATTGCCGTAGCAGGAGCGCGTCTTGAACTCCGTACCGTCGGTCATGACGATGTTGATCTCGTGGTAGTCGGGGTGGATGTTCGACTTCATGGTTTCCGTTCCTGTCGGCGCCGCCGATTACGACCGGTAGCGCGGAAAGCGCGCCCTATAAACGCAGGCGAGCCCATACGCAACATGAAGCGGCGGCAAAGCCCCCGGCCGCGCATCAGATGCGCGGCCGGTGGGCGGCGTCCTTACTGCGCTGGCTTCGCGGCGTCGCCCGCGGCCTTGTGCGGGGCACTATGTCCCTTGTGGTGCGGGCCGCCCGGCATGTCGGCCAGGAAAACGGCGTCCGCCGTCTTCTGCTGATCCGCCGGCATGGCATTGTAAAGGTCGGCGAAGGCGGCTGAACTGCGCTTCATCCCGTCCAGCCGTTTCTGTTCGACGTCGATGAAGGAATTCATATCCTCAAGCGCCGTCATCGTCGGCAGCTGGTCGCGCCGGGTGCGATAGGCTTGGCCGAGGTCTGCCGCGTTTTCCCGCATCGTGTCGGCGAATTTGCCCCAGAGCGGCTCCTCGGCCGGGGTGACTTTGAGGTCGGCGTGCAGCGTGTCGAGGTATTTGTTCAACCCCCTGCTGCCAGGATGGTGCGTGGCCTTCGCGTTATCGCCCTTGGCCGGGGCTGGAACTTCGGCCGGGGTGGTCGGGCTCGCGGCCGATGGGACGGGCGTCGTCTGCGCATGGGCGGCCGATCCCAGGGTCAGTGGTCCGAGACCGCAGACCGCGGCGAAACCCAGAGTGAGGGCCAGGCGCGGCGGGGTGAGGGTTCGGATCGTCCGTTTGATCGTCATAGGTCTCAATCCTTGATGCAGCCGGTGCGGCATTTAGTTGCATTTAGTTAATGATTTGTCACGACTCTATTCGTGGAGGATGGCCCGGCCATAGGGTTTGGGCAGATCCACCTCGACGCCGAGGCGCTGTGCCGCGCGCAGCGGCCAACCCGGATCGGCGAGTACGGCGCGAGCGAGCAGCACGATATCGGCCCGCCCATTGGCGAGAATTTCGGCAGCCATGCTCGCCTGGTCGATGAGGCCAACGGCCCCCGTGGCAATGGCGGCCTCGCGCCGCAGAAATTCGGCGAAAGGCACCTGGTAGCCGGCATGAAGGGACGGGATCTTCTGTTCCGGGGCGATGCCACCTGCGGAGCAATCGATCAGATCCACATCGCCGCGCGCTGCCAGCAGGCGCGCGATGGTGAGGATGTCACCTTCCGGGGTGAGGCCTCCGGGGATGAAATCCGAACAGGAGAGGCGGACGAAAAGCGGCAGTTCCTCGGGCCATTCGGTGCGGACGGCATCCAGCACCTCCATCAGGATACGGGCGCGATTTTCCACCCGCCCGCCGTAGCCGTCCTGCCGCTGGTTGGTGATGGGCGAGAGGAAGGAGTGCAGCAGATAGCCATGGGCCGCGTGAATCTCGGCGATCTGGAAACCCGCCTCGCGGGCACGGCGGGCGGTGGCGGCGAAGGCCGCGACTGTCCCGGCAATATCCGCGCCGCTCATGGCATGCGGGGCAGGGTCCTTGCCGGCAAAGCCGATGCTGCTCGGTGCCATCGCGTTCCAGCCGCCCTCTTCAAGCGGGATATAGCGGTCGCCTTCCCAGGGGCGGGTGTTGCTTGCCTTTCGCCCGGCATGGGCGATCTGGATGCCGGGCACCGCCCCGCCGCGCGTGATGAGGGCGGCGAGCCGGCCATAGGCCGCCTGCTGCGCATCGTTATAGAGGCCGAGATCGAAGGGCGTGATTCGCCCCTCTGCGGTAACGGCGCTCGCTTCGGTAAAAACGATGCCGGCCCCGCCCGCGGCGCGCGCACCAAGATGCTGCACATGCCAATCGTTGGGCACGCCATCGGTCGCCGAATACTGGCACATGGGGGAGACCGCGATGCGGTTCCGGGCGGTGACCGATCGCCAGGTGATCGGCTGGAAGAGGAGCGGCGTGCGGGCCATGCATTCTTTCTCCGGGCGGGCAGGCGGTGGGCTCATCCGCCGGCATATGGGCGGCCGGCGTCAGCTGTCACGCCCCTGCGCGGCAACGCTGCGTCCGGCATGAGGCACCTTCATGGCGCGCATCGCTTGGCTCATGGTGCTGCGCCCTGCCGTCGGCATGCTAGGGACAGCGCATGAACATTCTCTCGATTCAGTCCTGGGTGTCTTATGGCCATGTCGGCAATGCTGCCGCCGTGTTCCCGATGCAGCGGCTGGGGGCCGAGGTCTGGGCGGTCAATACGGTCCAGTTCTCGAACCATACCGGCTACGGCGCCTGGCGCGGCAGCGTGACGCCGCCCGAAACCATCCGCGAGCTGGTGCTGGGGATCGAGGAGCGGGGTGTGCTGCCACGCTGCGACGCATTGCTCTCCGGCTATCTCGGCGATCCGCTGGTCGCCGAAGCCGTGCTGGATGCCCGCTCGCGCCTCGCCGCGGCCAATCGCCACGCGCTCTACTGCGCCGATCCGGTGATCGGGGACGAGGACCGGGGCATCTATGTCCGTCCCGGCATTGCCGAACTCATGCGCGAGCGGATCGTGCCGGCGGCCGATATCCTCACGCCCAATCTCTTCGAATTGCGACACCTCACCGGCCTGCCCTGCGGCACGCTCACTGAGGTCAAGGCGGCGGTCGCCTCGCTGCAAGCGCGCGGCCCGCGCCGCGTCCTCGTGACGAGCTTGCGCACGGAGGAAACGCCGGCCGATGCGCTGGACATGCTGGCGGCCGAGGGGGAGAGCTTCTATCGGCTGCGCGCGCCGCTGCTGCCGATCGCCGTCAACGGAGCAGGGGATGCCGTGGCGGCGCTCTTCCTCGTCCATTGTCTGAAGACCGGCTCAGCGGCGGCGGCCCTCGGTGCCGCCGGCTCCGCGGTTTTCGGCGTCCTGAAGCGGACCCACGAACTCGGCCAGGGGGAGATCGCGCTTATCGCGGCGCAGGAGGAGTTGGTGCGGCCCGGCACGGTCTTCCAGCCCGAATCGGTCTGATGCGCATCGGCGCCGGGCGCTTCGCGCGGTGGCCGCTTCGGCGCTATAGCTCGCACCGGCTGGCCCATCTCGGACCAGAGCCGTCTCAGTCGAGGATTTCCCCATGAGCAAGATCATCCGTACCAATCCCGGCCCGATCCTCTCGGCCGTCGTCGAATACCATGGCTTCGTCTACCTTCAGGGCTGCACGGCTCAGGATCTGGACAAGGACGTGACCGGCCAGACCGAGGAGGTCCTTGCCCAGATCGACGATCTGCTGGAGCAGCATGGCACCGACAAGACCCGTCTGCTGACTGCCCAGATCTGGCTGAAGCATATCGGTGACCGGCCGGCCATGAACGAAGTCTGGCAGGCTTGGCTGCCGGAAGGCATGGCCCCGGCGCGCGCCTGCGTGGAGGCCAATATGGCGGACGAGAAGCATCTCGTCGAAATCATGATCACGGCCTGCAAATAAGGTCTGCTCGCGGGGCCGGCACGGCCGGTCCCGCCGTCTTTCGTACAGCGGCGCGCGGGCCTGGCGCCTGCCCGGATCGCGACCCTCCGAATCTTAATCAAATGAGAATCGCTCTCGTCCCGGCCGCGAAGGCCTGGCCGATTTCTAGGAATATTGTCCCAAAAACAGGACAGCTTCTTCGTGCAATTGAACGAAAACGGGTCTTGACATGCATTTTTTACGATCTGCGGTTGTGTCGGGGGCAAAGCTCGGGTAGCCCCGATCACGAACTCCTGATGCTGCTTTTGGAATTGGTACAGAAACCCGATGCAGAAATTTGCCCGCAAAGCCTGTGTTTTTGCATCATTTTTGATCGCGGGTACTGCCCTGGTTTCGGTTTCCGCCCATGCCTCCACCCATAAAATTGCGCATACCCAGCATGTGGCCGCCGCGCATCATCATACAACGAAGCGCGTTGCCTCGACCCGCCACACCAGCAGCCATTCCAAGACGCATCAGACCGCTTCGTTGACCCGTCATTCCGCGGCTCAGAAGGAGCGCGTCACCTACACTGTCCGCCGTCACGGCAAGACCTATACGCGCACCGTCTGGCGCACGCGGACGCATGATGCGCATGTCAGCAACGGCGTCTATCACGGCTATCTCGAATGCGTGCCCTATGCCCGGAAGGTCTCCGGCATTGCGCTGTCCGGCAATGCCGATACCTGGTGGAACGAGGCGCCCGGCCGCTATGAGCGCGGCCATGCGCCGGCCGCCGGTGCCGTGCTCAACTTCCGCGCCAATGGCCGCATGCGCCTCGGCCATGTCGCGGTCGTGCAGGAAGTCGTCAATCCCCGCGAAGTCTTGATTACCCAGGCAAACTGGGGCGGCCCTGGCTTCGTTCGGGGCGGCGTTTCCTCCGATATCTCGGTAGTTGACGTCTCGCCGCGCAATGACTGGACCGCCGTGCGCGTCGCGCTCGGTCATTCTTCGACCTACGGCTCGGTCTATCCGACTTACGGCTTCATCTATCAGGGCAGCGCACCGACCACGCGCATGGCGGAAGCCGGCCCGGCGCCAATGGTCGATCTCGGCAATCGTCCGCCTGCGGATCTGCGCAGCGCGACCGAGCGTCGCCGTGCCAAGTCGCTTGCCGGTACTATTCAGTACGCGGCCGCACCGTCCTTCGATGGGCCGGCGATCGCCAGCAGCGCGCCGGATCGCAATCTTCGCTGATCTTGTGGCAGAGGCGCAGCCCGCCGCCCGGGCCGGCCGCCGGGCTTCAATCTGCCGTCTTCCAACCGTCATCCTCGCGGCCTAAGCTTCGACTGAGGCCAGCGAGGAGCGGAAGGAGGATGTGTCTTCCAGAATCTGCGTGATCCCGGGCGGGACCATAGCCGTGGCGCCCAATTTTTGGCGTTGATCGGCTTTCTCGGCCTCTCTTTCCTCGTCCAGGTCGCAGCGTCCGGTGCCGCGTCGCACGGGGTTGGCCATTGGTATCTGTCGCTCAGGCGGCCGCCCCTCACACTCCCGACGGATATCTTCTCGGCGGTCTGGGCCATTGCCGACCTCGCCTTGGGCTTGGCCGCCTGGCTTGTTTGGCGGCGAGTCGACCCCTGGCGGCTCAGCCCACGTCCCGCGTTGCGCCTGTGGGGCTGGCAGATCGCGCTCGTCGCCGTCTGGCCGCCGGTCTTCTTCGGGCTGCGCGCGCCGGCCGCGGCTCTGGTCGTGGTACTCCTGCTCGCCTGGGTTTCCGTCGAAACCTTCAGGGCTTTTTGGCGAAGAGACCGGCTCGCGGGTGCATTGTTACTCCCGCCGCTCGCCTGGCTCTGCTATGGAGCCTACCTCAACATCGGATTTTGGTGGCTGAACTCGACTGCCGGCTAGGAAAAGGCCGGCCTCACGAGGACGGCCACGCAACGCGGGAGGGACGCCGGGATGCGGCGCCTTCCAGGACGGAGCGGACGACAAGACATGAGCAGTCGGATCATCACGCGGGTCGCGCCCGGCCTGATCGCCGGCCTAGCGGCGGTCATGGCCGTGCCCGGCCATCAGGCCTACGCCCAGTCGGCCTTGCCTCAGCCAACCTCGATGGGGCCGGTCGTGCAGGGCGGCAACGGCAACCAGCGGGCGCAACCCGCAGCCCCTGGCCTTCCCGGCGCACGCAATAGCGGGCCGATTCAGCAAGGCAATATCGACTCCGGCCTGCTGTCGCCGAATGACGAGCTTTTCGACGCGATCAACCGCGGCGACATCGGGGCGGCGCGCGATGCCCTGGCCCGTGGCGCCGACCTCGAAGCCCGCGATGCAGTTGGCCAGACCCCGGTCGACGTCTCGATCGCACTCGGCCGCAACAACATCACCTTCCTTCTGGTGACGATGTTGAAGGCGGGCGGCGGCGATCTGTCGGAGCCGCAGGGCCCGATGGCGCAGCCGCCCTCCAATGCGCTGGGCATGAGTGCGAAGGACCAGAAGGCGGTCTCGACTCCGGTCTCCTTCTTCAACCCGCCGCCGACGGCCAAGGGCAAGACGACGCAGAAGAGCCACTACCGCACGGCGCCGAAGTCGGTGACCCCTGCTGCGGAAGCGCCGGCTCCGAGTTACGCCGGCGGTACGGGCGCGCCCGTGCCCGCCGCGGGTTTCGTAGGTTTCGGCGCCTCTGCCCAATAGGCCTGACGCATCACTCGATGCTGCCGGTGGGCCTCGGCAGTGCCGATGTGCCCGCCTGTTGCGCGCGCAGCAGATCGCGGATTTCCGTCAGCAGCACCTCAGTAGGCGGTGGTTCGGCCGGCGCCGCAGGCGCGGGTTCCGGCTTGCGATAGATCTTGGAGATGGTCCGCACCAGCCAAAAGACGGCAAAGGCGACGATCAGAAAGTTGATCACCGCATTGATGAAGACGCCGATATTGATCGTAACGGCGCCGGCTTTCTGCGCCTCGGCCAAGGTCGCGGCGTGCGGCCCCTTCAGGGTGATGAAAATGTTGGTGAAGTCGATTCCGCCCACGATCAGGCCGAGAATCGGATTGAGGATATCCTTCACCAAGCTGCCGACGATCCCCGTGAACGCAGCGCCGATGATGATGCCGACGGCGAGGTCGATAACGTTCCCGCGCATGATGAAGGACTGGAAGTCCTGTATCCAGGCGGGGCGCTTGGCGCCGCGAAGATCGAATTGAACCATTCATCCCTCCGAAATATGTGCGAAGCCAGGGTTCGCCCCGCCTCCGATCCGGGAGTGGGGGCGGTTATCGCTAACCGATTGATAAGGGTCCAATTCAGGCTGGGGGTAAACCCTATACGCGATTTAATCCGAACCGGCTCCGACCCTAACCGGGTTTTCTGGACAATGGGGGCCTGATGGCCGAAGGGAAGAGGCGCCCCGCAAGTTTCCGAAGGTGATCATGATAGAAAAATCAGCTGTCCGGTCCGGTCTGGCAATGGTGCTGGTGGGTGTTCTCGCGGGCTGCGGCAGCAGCCAGCCTGGCCGAACCTCGGGGGGTGTGGCAACCGGAGCCGGCACGGGGGCCGCGATCGGTATCATCGGCGGCCCGATCGGCGTTGTCGTGGGGGCGGCGGTGGGCGCCGGCGCCGGCGCGCTCACCGCGACCAACACCACCCCGCAGCAGGTCAATCTGGGCGATCCACTCTGGTCGCATCCCAAGGGGGTGACGTCTGGGCTGGCGCCCGCACCGGGCGCCCCCCCGGGCAGCCTGCCGCCGCCGCAACCGCTCAGCCAGACACCCTACGCCTCATCGGGCGATCAACCTTCGGCAACCCAGCCTAGCCCGGGTGCGGCTGCCATGCCGCAGAGTGCCGCAATCCAAAGCCAGCAACTGGCGCCCGCGCCCCAGGCTTCCTATCAGACGCCGCAATATCAGCAGGCAGTGCCCGCGCAGCCGCCGACACAGCTGACGCCGCCGCCCGCCCAGAACTATCAGTACCAGGCACAGTAAAGCCGGGCACCGTCGCCCCGGCCTGCGGGCCTGATCGGATCAGACTGAACCGGAATCGCGTCTATCTGACCCGACCACGCTCCGGGCTCACTGCGCGGGCGTCGTCAGGATCGGCGGCTTAGTGAGGTCGCTGCCGCTCGGCCCCGCGAGATCAGCGGGCGGCGGCGGTGTCGGCTGGCTCACGATGGGGGCGCCGGGCGTTGCCGTCACCACGCCAGTATTGGGCGCCGTGGAATCATAGTGCCGCAGGCAATCGGCCATGATGTCCTGGCGCTGATGCTCGATGGAGAGCTTGCTTGTCTGGTTGGTGAGGACCGAGGTGACGCCGAAGGGGGAACTGGTCGGGTCCGCCTGGCTCAGCGCATCGACATTGGCGTGTTCCACCACTCGGTCCGCCATGCGGTGACAGGCATCGTACAGCGCCTGCTCGCTGCGGCTCTGCTGCGGGGCCTCCGCGCAGCCAGCGAGCAGGCCGAGCGGCAGGACCAGCATCGGCAGCCAGCCGAGGACCGGTCTGCGACAAGCGGGGCGCGGGGGATGGCTCATGCGGAGACTCCAGTGAAGGCGCCGGCCCCGGCGGAGCCCGTGGGCGGCGCCGGCAGGTTGCGGCAGAACGAGGCCTCATCGAACCGGGCCTCCTCGGTCAGATCGGCACGCGCGGCGGCGCGCAGCAGGTCTCTGTCGATTCGCGAACCCGTTTCAGCCTTGAAATAGCGGCTTGCCCAGGGTGCGGTGGCCAGCAGATGGACGAGGGCGAGAAGGCGAAGGCAGAGGGACATGCCCCCGAGCGTTTCGAGCCCGGCGCGGCGGTCTACCGCCGCCGCCCAGATCAGGGCGTCGCGGTCCTCGATGTCGAAATCGGCGACGGAGCCATCGCGGCCGAGGAAGCGGAAGCTGCGGTGCCGATGGTCACCGTCGTCGCGGGCAGCTGCTCGGGCCTCGTCCAATACCGCCTCGAGCGCACGCACCGGCACCGGCGGCATGCCGTCAGGCGGCAGGGTGACGCGGTAGAGCAGACGGTCCCCGCCATACTCCATGACCTCGACACAGGATGATCGTTCTTCAGTCATAAGCGACCATGCCTCGGACGGCGCGGTTGCGCCAGCACGACACGCGCCGCGCCCGCGGAAGCTGCTTTGCGCCATGAGTCACGGCTCCAGCGGCGCGAGATCGACCGAGACCGCGAGGTCATGCGCGCCGCCGCCAAGGATGATGCCGCGCAGCGGCGAGACATCGCCGAATTCCCGCCCCCATCCGAGCACGACATGCTCTTCCGCCACGACGAGATTGTTGGTGGGATCAAGATCGACCCAGCCATGGGCCTCGCCGAGCCAGGCTCCGACCCAGGCATGAGAGACGTCCGCCCCCACGCGCCGCGGCCGGCCCGGCTGGGGATAGGTCCGGATATAGCCTGAAGTATAGCGCGCCGGGATGCCGAGCGCGCGCAACCCCGCGATCATGAGATGGGCGAAATCCTGGCAGACGCCGGCGCGCTGCGCCATGACGCGCGCGACCGAGGTGGTGATCGTCGTGCTCAAGGGCCGGAAGGCGAAATCGCGCTTGATCCGGGCATTGACGTCGATGAGCCCGGCGAGGATCTGCCTGCCGGGCGGGAAGGATGCGGCGACATAGGGGCCGGCGCCCTGGTCGTTCGGCACCATCGGCCCGGCGAAGGTGAATTCGGCGGCGGCCCAGGCGCGGGGCCCGGCGGCGCGGGCCTGGGCGACCACGTCTTCCCAGGGTGGCGTCGCCTCCGGTGCGGGGGCTGCGGGGAAGACGACGTCCACGACCGATTCCGCCGTCACCTGCAACGCCTGATGTGGCTGGTCGATGAAGATCCAATGCGCCTCGTTGCCGAAGTGATCGGTCGCCACGCTGGTGCGAATGGGGGTCGGTTCGCAGAGGATGCGGAGCGCGGACACCTGCTGCCAGGGCAGGCGGCGGGGCGAGAGATGCAGCATATGGCTCGCGAGATCGACCTGCTCGGCATAGCGGTAGGCGGTGATGTGGCGGAGTTTGAAGCGCATCGGACGGATTCAGGCCGCGCCGCGGAGCGGTGCCGGATCGTCTTCCTGCTCGATGCCGACAGAGCGTGGCAGGGGCAGGAGAGCGAAGTACCGGCGGAAGAGCAGGTCGGACAGCGCGCGCACGCCTTCTGCGAGGCCGTTCAGCCGTGCCGGCACCTCGGCGAGAACGGCATTGCTCTCTTGCGCCTCGATGACTTCGGAGACGATCTGCCGGGCCATGTGCAGGAGCGAGTCCGCCTGGGCGGTGAGCCGGTCGTCGCCGCCCTCGCCGATATTGCGCAGAAGCCCCACGAGCGTCGCGAGTTGGAAGGCGACAGCGCGCGGGTTGCTTTCGTCGGCGATGACGAGGTCAAGCACCGGCCCCGCCTGCAGGGTTGTGAAATATCGGCTGCGATAAGTGATGGCCGAATCGCAGATCTCGAGGGCGAGGCGGAGCCCCAATTCCCAGCGCGGCTCCGGCTGGTCGAGCACGACGGCGAGATTACCGGCGGTCAGCGTCGCGCGCTCCATCCGCCGCCCCATGTCGAGGAAGAGCCAGCTGCCGCCGCGCACCATGTTTTCGGCGGCGAGGCCGGCGACGACGGTGGAGAAGCGCTGGATGCTCGCCATCGCCTGAGCAAGACCGTCCAGGCTGCCGCCGGCATCCGCGATCTCGTCCTCCGCGGTGCGCAGCATATAGGTGAAGGCCGCGTACATCTCCCCGGTCAAACGGTCGCGAACAAGATCGGTGAGACGTCCGGCCTGGCCGAGCAGCCGGCCGATCGGCCCGCTGTCGCGCAGCGCGGCGGTAATCGAGAGGGCGGTCGGTGCCCCCGCCGTCGCGCTGTCCACATGGCTCAGGTGGGAGGCGACGAGGCAGGCATCCAAGAGCTGGAGTTCCAGCTGTTCGCGCGGCATGGGCTGATTCCGGCCGAGACGGAGAATAAGGCCCCGGGTCAGGCGTGCCGCTGTCTCCAGCCGCTCGATATAGCGGCCGAGCCAGAACATGTTGTCGGCCGTGCGGCTCGGCAGTTCGCCGAAGGTGCGACGGATGGGCAGCGGCGCCTGGCGAGAGGCAGACGGGCCCACGATATGTTCGCTGCCTTCGGCCAGCACCCAGACGTCCTTGGAAATGCCGCGCGGGGGCAACTGCCCGGTGAGCTGCCCGGGCTCGAGATGCCGCGCGAGGCCGCCCGGCATGGCGTGCCAGACGCCCGCATTGCGCACCAGGAACACGCGCAGCACGATGGCTTGAGGAACGAGGTCACTGCCGCGCGCGCAGGGGGCGAGGGACGGCGACGTCGCTGCCAGGGCCGCATAGTCCCCTGGTGCAGCCGCGATCTTTTCGAACAATTGGGCGCGCTCTTCGGGCTCCATCTCCGGCGGATGCCAGGTACGGCCGTTGCTTTCCGTCGCCGGCTGGATCATCCAGTCGGCGCTGTCAGTCAGCACGCGCGCACGATCCGCAGCGTCGCCGAGCCAGAGCGTCTCGACGCTCGGCAGCAGCAGAGGCTCGCCCAGAAGATACTCGGCGATTGCCGGCAGGAAGCGCGGCAGGGCAGGCGCTTCGGCAAGGCCGGAGCCCGGATCGTTGACGACGCGCACGGTGCCGGCGCGAATCGCGTCCATCAGGCCCGGCACGCCGAGCAGGCTGTTGGCGCTCAGTTCCAAGGGGTCGAGCATGCGGCCGTCGAGCCGGCGCAGCAGCACGTCGATCCGGTGCAGGCCGTTGAGCATCTTGAGATAGACGATGCCGCCGCGGATGGTGAGGTCGCCGCCTTCCACAAGATTGCAGGAGAGTTCCTGGCTGAGCAGCATGTGCTCCAGCCATTGCGGGCTGCCAGGGCCGGGCGTGAGCAGCGCCACATTGGGATAAGGGCGGTCAGCCGGCGCCGCGTGTGTCAGGGAATCCTGCCAGAGATCGAAGAAGGGCCTGAGCGGCCGGACCTGCACTGAACGGAACATCTCCGGCACGACGCGGGCCAGGATGCGCCGGTTCTCCCGCGCCATGCCGACACCGGCCGCACCCGCCGTGCGGTCGCTCAGCACGCGCCAGCGCCCGTCCGGGCCGCGGATAAGGTCCGCGGCATAGAAGGTCATGCGCGGATGATGGAAGGCAGGCGCGGTATGGCAGGCGCGCAGGAAGCCCGGATTGGCGAAGACGAGGCGCGGCGGCAGCAAGCCCTCGGCAAGAACATCCTGAGCGCCGTAAAGATCGTCGAGCAGGGCCGAGAGCAGCGTCGCGCGCTGGGCGAGGCCCTTTTCGAGTTCGGCGAATTCCTGGGCCGAGAGCGGTAGCGGGATGGGATCGCAGCGCCAGAGATTCTCGGGATCGGGCCGGCCATCGCCCTGCGCACCGGGCAGGATGCTGCGCACGCCCTCGTCTTCGAATGCCTGGTCCAGACGCCGCTGCCGGGCGGCGAGACTGTCCGAGAGCATCGAGAGGCCGCCGAGCACGCCGCGCCAATGAGGGCGGACATGGCGTGCGCCATCCACCATCTCATCAACGCCCTCGTGCAGCCCCAGCGAAATCATCTCGTACCGGTCATGATTTGATGCCGCTTATGGCCCGATCATGCAAAGCGGCGCAAATCCAGACTGCGCGGATGCTCCGGCCCTCTCGCTCCGCGCGGCTCGGGCATCGGTCCCGGGTGATGGCGGTTGACGCTGAAACGCGAGCGCCGCCGCGCCTCTGCTTCGTTCGCATTGACCGGGAAGTGCTCGTAGCTGAGGCCGCCCGGATGGGAGATGTAATGGGTCAGGCCACCCAGCGACCGGCCGCTCCAGCGGTCATAGATGTCGAAGACCAGCGGTGACTGGGCTCGGATGGTGGGATGCAGCGCGGAGGGCGGGTTCCACGCCTTGAAGCGCACGGCGCCCACGTATTCCCCGAGCATGTCGGTGGGCATCAGCGGCACCGCGACGCCGTTGCAGGCAAGGATGAAACGCTCGTCCACCCAGCCGTGGACCTTCGCCTGCAGCCGCTCGGCGGAACTGTCCACATAGCGCACCGTGCCGCCGGCGGCCGGATCCTCGCCCAGCACGTGCCAGGGTTCCAGCGCATGGCTGATTTCGAGCGTCGCGCCATGCGCGGCAGTGGACCCGATGACCGGGAAGCGGAATTCCACATGCGGTGCGAACCATTCGGCGGGCAAGGGGAAGCCGAATGCGCCGAGATCGAACAGCGCATCCCGCAGATCCTGCTCCACATAATGGCGCAGCATGAAATCGTCATGCAGGCGCGATCCCCAGCGGATGATCGGCCGCTCATAGGGTTTCTGCCAGAAAGCGGCGATGGCCGAGCGCATCAGCAGGACCTGAGCGAGCGACATCTGCGCATGTGGCGGCATTTCGAAGGCGCGGAATTCGACCAGCCCTCGCCTGCCGCCGATGGCTTCCGGCGCGTACATCTTGTCGATCGAGAATTCGGTCCGGTGGGTATTGCCGGTCATGTCGGCCAGGATGTTGCGGAACAGCCGGTCGGTCAGCCAGGGGGGCGTCTCCTTAAAGGGGCTGATTTGGCTGAAGGCGATGTCGAGTTCGTTGAGGCTGTCCATCCGTGCCTCGTCGATGCGCGGATGCTGGGAGGAGGGGCCGATGAAGAGGCCACTGAACAGGTAAGAGAGGCTCGGATGGTTCTGCCAGAAGCCGAGCAGTGATTTCAGCAGATCGGGCCGGCGCAGGAAGGGGCTGTCCGCCGCCTCCATGCCGCCCATCACCACGTGGTTGCCACCGCCGGTACCGACATGGCGGCCGTCGAGCATGAACTTTTCGGTCGCCAGGCCTTCCTCGCGGGCGATGGCGTAAAGCTGCTCGGTGCGCGCCACCTGCTCGGCCCAGTTGGCGGCGGGGTGGACATTGACCTCGATCACGCCCGGATCGGGAGTGACGGAAAAGCTCTGCAGCCGGGAGTCGGAAGGCGGCTGATAGCCCTCGAGAAACACTTTGCGGCCCATCTCCTCAGCCGTCGCCTCGATGGCCGCCGCGAGGTCGATCCAGTCCTCGGCCTCGTAGAGCGGCGGGAAGAAGACATGGATCATGCCGCCGCGTGCTTCCACTGCCATGGCGGTGCGGACCAGGCCGGTCTCCTCCCGTCCGGGCCGCGGGCGCGCGCTGTCCCAATCCGCATCCTGCGGCACGGGCCAGCCGGGGGCACCATGGCCGGGGGCACCATATCCGTGGGCAGGACCCCCGCTCGTGCGAGAGCCGAGGTCGGCGGCGCCGTAGAAACGCGCCTGCCGGTCCATCCGTGGATGCGGCGCCAGGGCCGGACGCGGGCTGAAGGGATCGCGCTCCGTCTCGAGGGGAAGATGCGCAGGATCGGCCCAGGGCAAGCTTTCCAGCGGCAGGCGGAAGCCGACCGGGGCATCGCCGGGGACGAGGAACATCGGCCCATCGCGGAAGAACCATTTTCCGCTCTGCCAGCGGCGCGTCTCGCCCTCCGCCACGCGGCGGAGCGGCAGGACCGAACCGACGGCGGAGCCCAGCCCCTGGCCGAACACACGGGCGAGGCGCGCGCGCTCCAGCGGATCCTTCAGCTTCGCGTCTTCCACCAGGACATTGGCCGGCAGCCGCTTCTCGCGCCACAGAAAGTAGTGGATGTCCTCGTAGCCCGGGATGACGAGGGCAGGGTCGATCTGCAGTCGCTCTGCCAGCAGGGCGGCGAACTGTGCGGCTTCGGCCGGGGTCGCATCGTCCGTGTCGTCGTCGGAGGCGAGGAGATCGGGATTGAGCCAGATCGGCTCCCCATCCTTCCGCCAATGGCAATGCAGCGCCCAGCGCGGCAGCTGCTCGCCAGGATAATGCTTGCCCATGCCGTATTGCAGCGCCGCCCCCGGCGCCCAGAGCGGAGCGAGGCGGCGAAGCAGACGGCCGCCCATGCGGCGCTTGGTGGGGCCGAGCGCCTCTGTCGTCCATTCCGGCGCGTCGAAATCCGAGGCCGAAACGAACGTGGGCTCGCCGCCCATGGAGAGACGCACGTCCGAGGCGAGGAGCGCGCGATCCACCTTTGCGCCGGCGCGGAGAATCTCCTGCCAGGTCTCGGGGGCGTAGGGCTTCGTGGTGCGCGGCGTCTCGGAGACGCGCAGGACCTTCATTTCGAAGTCGAAAGTCGTTTCGCATTCCTCGATGAGGCCTGAGATGGGTGCTGCCGAAGCCGGTTCGGGGGTCGCGGCGAGCGGAATATGGCCTTCTCCCGCCATCAAGCCGGAAGTGGCATCGAGACCGATCCAGCCGGCACCGGGCAGATAGACCTCCGCCCAGGCGTGCAGATCGGTGAAATCGGCGGTGGGGCCTTCGGGGCCTGTCACCGGCTTCTGGTCGGCGACCAGCTGGATGAGATAGCCGGAAACGAAACGCGCGGCGAAGCCCAGATGGCGCAGCAGGTTGACGAGTACCCAGGCGCTGTCGCGACATGAGCCTGTGGCTTTCGCCAAGGTCTCCTCCGGCGTCCAGACGCCAGGCTCCATGCGCACGATATAGGCGATGCGGCTTGCCAGCATCTGGTTGATCTCGACCAGAAGATCGACCGTCTTGCGCTTTTCGCGCGGCACCGCGGCCAGGACTTTCTCCAGTTCCGGCCCCAGCGGCATCAGGCGGCGGAAGGGCGCTAGTTCCTCATGCAGCACCGGGTCATAGGCGAAGGGAAAGAATTCCGCTTGCGGCTCGAGGAAGAAATCGAACGGGTTGACCGTTGCCATGTCGGCGACAAGGTCGACGGTCACGTCGAAATGCGTGACCCGCTCGGGGAAGACGACGCGGGCCTGGAAATTGCCCTGTGGGTCCTGCTGCCAGTTGAGGAAATGCGGCTCGGGCGTGATCGTCAGCGCATAGGAGAGAATGGGCGTGCGCGCATAAGGCGCCGGCCGCAGCCGGATCGTCTGCGGACCGAGATTGACCAGGCGATCGTACGCGTAGCTCGTGCGATGGGTCAGGGCGGCATGGATCGACATTGGACGGGATCTTCCTCGCTATCGGACGGGGCGGGGCAAGGTCAGGCAGGCAGACGACAAATGTGATGCTGCCCGACATCGCGTCCCGGGTCGATAACCGGATGATTGGCGACCGAAAATTTCTCCGCCCTGTCCTGGCGCGGGACGTTAGTCGGTGCCGCCCAGGCTCGCCATCATTTCCCGCCATTCGCGCACCGAGAGGCCGCTGTCGGGCTGAGCGACCGTCTCGCCCGCCAGCATCCGGCGGAGAATGGCCATCATCGGTGCCGAGAAGCTGACCGCGCCCAGTCGATAATCGCGGAAGGCCCGGGCCGCCACCGGCACCCAGGCGTCGACAATCTCCAGCATCGCTTCCGCATAGACCCGGATCTCGTACTGCGCGTGGCTATCCGCGCGAAGGGCGAGGAAGTGGAAGAGGTTGTGCAGATCCGTCTTCCAATACCATTGCGTATAGGTATTGAGCGTGAGGTTCATCCGCGCGAGTTCGCGCGCCAGGCCCTGGCGGGTGGGATCGGCCGGGTTTTCCTCGGTTCCTTCGTTCAGCATCCAGGCATAGTCGCGGTAGCAGCGTTCGGCATCATCGCGCAGCAGGCCCAGAACCTCTTCGGCCTCCGTGCCCTCCAGCACGGCATCGCGACCCTGGCGGTTGAGGGCGGACTGCGCCGCGAGTTGGGCCGGGGCGGGAATATAGAACTCGCGATCCATCACGGAATAGCGGGCGGAGTATTCGTTCACGCTCGCCATGCGGTGCCTGATCCATTGCCGCGCAACAAAAATCGGCAGCTTTACGTGGAATTTGATTTCGCACATTTCGAACGGCGTCGTGTGGCGATGGCGCATGAGATAGCGGATGAGACCGGTATCCTCACTGACCTTCTTCGTCCCGCGACCATAGGAAACCCGGGCCGCCTGCACGATGGCGTGATCGTCGCCCATATAATCGATGACGCGGACGAAGCCGTGGTCGAGCAGGGAGACGGGCTCGTAGAGCCGTGCTTCCAGGGCGGGCACCGTCGCCCTCAGGGTGGGCTGGCCGCTTTCGCGAGCCGCGGGGATTGCGTTGGTCTGGTCTTCGCTCAGGCTCACACCGTGCCTCTTCTCTTCAAACGTCTGCCGCCCTATATTCCCCATGCTGGTCACGTGGCCAGCTATGGCGATAAACGGTGCTCGGAATAATCGTAGTGGACCCGGGGGCAGTACCCGGCGCCTCCACCAATCACTTTCAGGGTAGTTTCCCTGAAGCGCTCGGGGGCGACACAGGCTCGACACGCGTGGTAAAGGTCCATCTTTCGCTCGGCATGATTCCGCCGTTATCGGGTCATTTTACAAATGCCAATGACAATCATGAGGCATTCGCTGTCGCTGCGTAAGCACTGACAAGCGCGGTTCGGGGGGCACCGGGCAACAGAAGCCCCCTATATTCTTCTCCAAGTTCAATCTAAATTTGGTCATACGGGTGTCAGACGATCTGGCCCTCGGCTATGTGACAGGCTATGCCGCCGGGGGAGAGCGTGTCTGTACGATCAGACTGCCCGTACGCCGCCAGTTGAGGCGTGCCAAATGGAGACCCTGCCGCGTGACCGATGAGCCGACCGAACTGCCCCCGAGTCTCCTGCCCTATGAAAGCTGGCTGGAAGAGGCGCAGCGTCAGGTGGCCATGCGTGCCTTCGCTCATGTCGCGGAGCATGGACTGCCCGGCGAACATCATTTCTATCTGACCTTCCGGACCGATTATCCGGGCGTGCACATCCCCTCCCGCCTTTCGGCACAATATCCCGAGGAGATGACCATTGTCTTGCAGCACCAGTTCTGGGACCTCAAGGTCGACGAGGACGAGGTGCTGACGGTGGGCTTGTCCTTCTCCGGCATCCCGGCGACGCTCGTGATTCCCTCGGGCGCCATCGTCGGCTTCGCCGATCCGCATGTGCGCTTCGGGCTGCGCATGCAGCCGCGGCCCTTCGAGGACGAGATGCTGGACGAGGCCGAGGCCGATGAAATCGGAACCGAGGAGACGGCCGAGGAGCCGCCACCCGCTGCCTCCGAGACGCCGCAGGTCGTGAGCCTGGATGCTTTTCGCCGCCGCACCACGCCGAAGGAATAAGTACTGGGCGGCCGGCAGCAGGCCGCCGTCTTTCGTTGCCGGTTTGGACGCAGCCCCGCGCGCTTCGCATTCCCTCTAAAAGCTTAATCCGCTATGGGCCGCGCTCGGCCGCTTTGCCGGCACCCGACAGAAGGGCTTTGAGGCATGCGTTTCACCATCGACCGGCTCGACCATATCTCGCTCACCTGCGGCGACGTCGAAATCACGGCCTCCTGGTTTCAGCGCGTGCTCGGGATGGAGCGCGAGGAATTCGGCCAGGAAGGTCGCACGGCTCTCAAATTCGGTGGCCAGAAGATCAACCTCTATACGGCGCATGAAGACCCGACGCTGACCGGAGCATCCGCCGGCGCGGGCTCGGCCTCGCTCTGCTTCATCAGTGGCGTCGGCACCGAGGACATCATCAGGCATCTCGAGCAATGCGGTGTGACGGTGGAGAAGGGGCCGGTGCCGCGCCTCGGCGCCCTCGGCCCCATGAGCTCCGTCTATTGCCGCGATCCGGATGGTAATCTCATCGAGATCGCGACCTATCTCGAAGACTGATGCGCCTCTCCGATTTCGATTTCGATCTGCCGCCGGAAGCGATCGCCCAGCATCCGGTGAAGCCCCGCGATGCCGCGAAGCTCCTTCATGTGACGGCCGAGCGGCTGGGTGACCATATCGTGCGCGATCTGCCGCAGCTGCTGCAGCCGGGGGATCTTCTGGTCGCGAACGACACCCGCGTGATCCCGGCCCAGCTGTCGGCCCGGCGTGGGGAGGCGCGGATCGGCATCACGCTCGACCGGCCGCTGCCGGACGGCAGCTGGCAGGCGCTGGCGCGCAACGCCAAGCGCCTGCGCGACGGCGATCGGCTGGATTTCGACGGCGCGGCGCTTTCCGCCATCGTCGCCGAGCGCCGGGCCGATGGCAGCGTGGCGCTGCGCTTCGATCGTGAAGGCGATGATTTCGTGGCGGCCCTGGAAGCAGCGGGTGCCCTGGCGCTGCCGCCCTATATCGAGCGGCCGGAAGGCCCGACGGTCGAGGACGCGACGGATTACCAAACCGTTTTCGCCGATCCGAAAGGCGCGGTCGCCGCCCCGACCGCGGGGCTGCATTTCACACCCGAACTTCTGGCGGCGCTCGAATCCCGAGGCGTGAAGCGGGCGACCGTGACGCTGCATGTCGGCGTCGGCACCTTCCTGCCCGTCCGCGTCGAGGACGTTTCCCAGCACCGCATGCATGCCGAGCGCGGCATCGTGACGGCGAAAACGGCCGATCTCGTCAATGCCACGCGCGCCGCAGGCGGCCGAATCGTCTGCGTCGGCACGACCAGTCTCCGGCTGCTCGAAAGTGCTGCCTCCGAGGACGGGCTTTTGCGCGTCTTCGCGGGAGACACGGATATTTTCATTACCCCGGGCTATCAGTTCCGCATCGTCGACCGGCTCATGACCAATTTTCACCTGCCGCGCTCCACGCTGTTCATGCTCGTCTCCGCCTTCATGGGGATGGAGCGCATGCGCAGCGCCTATGACCATGCCATCCGCCATGGCTATCGCTTCTTCTCCTATGGCGATGCCTCCCTTCTCGAGCGCGCATCATGACCCTGACCTGGAACGAATCGGCGCGTGATGGCTATGCCCGCGCGGGCACGCTGAAAACCGCGCATGGCGATGTCCCGACGCCGACCTTCATGCCGGTCGGCACCGCCGCGACCGTCAAGGGCATGACGGCCGATGCCGTTCGCGCCACGGGTGCGGGCATCGTGCTCGGCAATACCTATCACCTCATGCTGCGCCCGGGCGCCGACCGCGTCGCCTCCTTCGGCGGCCTGCACAAGATCATGGATTGGCCGGGGCCGATCCTGACCGACAGCGGCGGCTTTCAGGTCATGTCGCTGGCGGGGCTCCGGAAGCTCGATGCCGATGGCGTGACCTTCCAGTCCCATCTCGACGGTTCGAAGCATCGGCTCACCCCCGCCATCTCGGTGCAGATCCAGCACAAGCTGGATGCGACCATCACCATGGTGCTGGATGAATGCCCGCCCTTTCCGGTGACGGAGGAGCAGGCGAAATCATCCATGGAAATGTCCATGCGCTGGGCCGGGTTGTCGCGCGAGGCTTTCGTGCCGCGCGACGGCTATGGGCTTTTCGGCATCGTCCAGGGCAGCGTCTTCCCCGATCTTCGCCGCCGTTCCATCGACGCGCTGATGGAGATCGGTTTCGAGGGCTACGCGCTGGGCGGCCTCGCGGTGGGCGAGGGCCAGGAGATGATGTTCGCCATGATCGAGGCGACCTGGGACCATATGCCCGCGGACAAGCCGCGCTATCTCATGGGCGTCGGCACGCCGGACGATCTGCTCGGGTCCATCGCGCGCGGCATCGACATGTTCGACTGCGTGATGCCGACCCGCGCCGGCCGCACCGGCCGCGCTTTCACCTCGCGCGGCATTCTCAACCTGCGCAATGCCCGCTTTGCGGATGATGGCAAGCCGCTCGACCCCGGCTGCACCTGCCTCGGGTGCCAGCGCCATGTGCGCGGCTATCTTCACCACCTCTTCCGGGCCGAAGAGATGCTGGGGCCGATGCTGCTGACATGGCATAACCTCACCTATTACCAAACGCTGGTGGCGGGCGCCCGTGCTGCCATTCTCGAAGGCAGGCTGGATGCATACAGCGCCGCCGTCCGCGCCCGATGGGCGGAAGGAGACCATGATGAGTGAAGACCCCTATGCCGGTCTGACCCAGCTCGGCCAGGATGCGCGCCCGGCGGCGCGGCCCGAGGATGCGGTGCTGGAGCGCGTGCCCTCACCGAACCGGGGGCAGGATTACGTGGTGCGCTTCACGGCGCCGGAATTCACCTCGCTCTGCCCGATGACCGGCCAGCCCGACTTCGCGCATATCGTGATCGACTACATTCCTGGCGAATGGCTGGTGGAAAGCAAATCGCTGAAACTGTTCCTCACCAGCTTCCGCAACCACGGCGCTTTCCATGAAGCCTGCACGATGATGATTGCGCAGCGTCTGATCGACCTGCTGGAACCGCGCTGGCTGCGCATCGGCGCCTATTGGTATCCGCGTGGCGGCATCCCGATCGACGTCTTCTACCAGACCGACCTGCCGCCCGCGGGCGTCTTCCTGCCCGACCAGGGTGTGCCGACCTATCGCGGCAGGGGATGATCGCGGCCGGCCCGGGCCTCTCCGCCGAGATCCGCGCGAAAGCGCATGACCTCGGCTTCGATGCGGTGGGCTTTGCTGAGGCTCGATTGCCGCCGGAGGCCGGGGCCCGGCTGCGCGCACTGGTCTCCGCCGGTCATCACGGCGAGATGGGCTGGATGGCGGAACGCATGGAGCAGCGCGCGGATCCGCGCGGGCTTTGGCCGGAGGTGCGGAGCGTCATTTCGCTGGGCATGAGCTACGCACCGGCGGATGATGCGCTGGCGACCCTGGGCAAACCCGACCGCGGCAATCTGTCCGTCTATGCCCGCAACAGGGACTATCACGACGTCATCAAGGGAAAGCTGAAACACCTCGCGCAGTTCATCGTCAATCGCGCAAGCGAGGAGCAGCCGCAGGTGAAAGTCTTCGTGGATACCGCGCCGGTGATGGAAAAGCCGCTGGCGGCCGAAGCAGGGCTCGGCTGGCAGGGCAAGCACACCAATCTGGTCTCCCGTCAACACGGTTCCTGGCTGTTCCTCGGTGAGATCTTGACGACGCTCGATCTGCCGGTGGATCAGCCCCATGCCGATCGCTGCGGTTCCTGCCGCCGCTGCATCGATGCCTGCCCGACGGCGGCAATCACCGCGCCTTACGAACTGCAGCCGACGCGATGCATCTCCTACCTTACCATCGAGCATAAGGGCCCGATCCCGGAGGAATTCCGGCAGGCTTTGGGCAACCGCATCTATGGTTGCGACGATTGCCTGGCCGTCTGCCCCTGGAACCGTTTCGCCGTTGCGGGGCGGGAAGCGAAGCTTGCGGCGCGGACTGATCTTGAAGCGCCCG
>Ga0310811_10001021_pt1 | contig 36009 bp, 30 predicted proteins | sample YCmetagenome_FD_207642 | JGI IMG/M metagenome (GOLD analysis project Ga0310811, IMG submission 207642) | Soil microbial communities from experimental microcosm in Duke University, North Carolina, United States - YC | ecosystem: Engineered > Artificial ecosystem > Soil microcosm > Unclassified ... | reverse complement strand
CGGAGACGACCGCCGCGAGGGCTCCCCCCGCGGCGACGATGATGGAGAAATAGCCCGCGGCGTGCAGGCTTCCCCAGCGGACCGGCATGGCGAAGGCGGCGAGATCGAAGGATGTCGCTGCCAGCAGCAGCGCGATGGGGAAGTGCGTGCTGGCGCCGTGCAGGCTCTCCCAGAGTTCGGAGTCCATGCTTTAGGCCAGGGTGGAGTCCACCAGCGCGAGCGCGTGGGTGTTTTCGACGTAGTTAACGCTCGTGAGCCCCAGCATGTCGCGCAGCTTGTTCGCGGGCACATCCTTCATCGGGCCGGGCTTCGGCGCGGTGCCTCCGACGGGCTGGGGGAAGGCCGTGGAGCAGGCCGTGTGGAAGGTCATGTGCCCCTCGATCTTTTGCGTGACCTGGTGGATGTGGCCGTTCAGCACCGCGACGGATCCGAAGCGGCGCAGCATGCCGAGCGCCTGGGCGCCATCGGTCGTGCCCCAGCCCCAGGCGGGATAGACCATCCAGAGCGGCACGTGGGCGAAGACGACGATGGGCGTCTCGTTCGACAGGGGCGCGAGGTCCTTCTTGAGCCACTCCAGCTGTTCCGCGCCGAGGACCCCGAGGCCGAGCTCGGATTTGCCGAAGACGTTGACCAGGCCGATGAAGTGGACGCCGTTCTTGTCGAAGCTGTAGTAGCCCGCGCCCTTCGTGCCCTTGCCGTAGCGGGCGAGGTACTGCGCGCCGTTGTCGCCGATGATGTCGTGCTCGCCGGGCACATAGAACACCTGCTTGCGCGCGGTCTTCAGAACCTGGTCCACGGTGTCGAACTCCTCCGCCTCGGCGAGGTGGGTCAGATCGCCGGTGTGGAGGATGAAGTCGGGCTGCTTCGGCATGGCGCCGATGCGGCGGAGGGACTCCTGGAAGGTCGCCGTCACGTCCTGATTCGGCGCTTTGTTGAAGCCGATGTGGCTGTCGCTCACCTGCACGAAGGAAAAGTCCGCGTCGGCGAGATTGCGCTGCGGGCCTTCCTGGCCGAGAGCGGTGGAGGTGAGGACGCCGCCATACATCGCCCAGAGCACGCCGGTGCCGGCCCAGGCCATGCACTCGAGGAAGCCTCGGCGGTCGATGGAGTCGTGGTTGTGATCGTGAAGGAGTCGTCGGGACATAGGGTCTTTTGGTTGGGATTTCTCGGTCGGCCCGGAATGAGCCTTCCATCTGCTCCTACCCGCCGCCGCCGCGGTTTATTCCCCCGCAAATGCCGATTTTATTTTATTTAAAAATCGGGAATAAATGGGCCCTCCCGCGGGTATGAATAAAGTGTCCCATGATGAATCCACGCCTTCCGCGCCCGGCGGGAGCACCGTGCGTTTCGAGGACGTTTTCATGCCGCACATGCCCGCCGCCTACAACCTCGCCCGCTGGCTCCTGCAGAACGACTCCGATGCCGAGGACGCCGTGCAGGAGGCCTATCTGCGCGCCTTCAAGGCGTTCTCCCAGTTTCGCGGCGGCGATGGCCGGGCCTGGCTGCTCACCATCGTGCGCAACGCGTGCTACAACCTGCTTCGCAAAAACAAAAAGCACGATGCCGACGCGCCGTTCGACGAGGAGATGCACGGCGTCGTTGATGATTCCGCCGAGGTGGCACTCCGCCAGCAGGCGAGCGCGGAGGTCCTCCGCCGGGCCCTGGAGAATATCCCGACCGAGTACCGCGAGATCATCGTCATGCGCGACATCGAGGATCTGTCCTACAAGGAAATCGCCGAGATTGCGGGCATCCCCATCGGTACCGTGATGTCCCGTCTCGCCCGCGCCCGGAAACGTCTCGAGGGCGAACTGCGCACTACCATCAGCTCCGCGCCATGAACTGCGACCAGGCCAGAAAATTTCTCAACGCCCACGCCGACGACGAGCTCGACCTCGTCTCCAGCGTGGAGATGGAGGCGCATCTCGCCGCCTGCCCGGCGTGCGCGGCGGAGCATCGGGCCCGGACGGCGCTCAAGCAATCGCTGCGCGGCGCGGATCTGAAGTTCGTGCCCCGCCCCGGTTTCGAGGCCCGGGTCCTTCGCGCCATCCGGGAGGAGGCCGCCCCGGCTCCCGCCCCGCGAGCCGCGAGCTGGTTTTCCTGGCTGCGCATGCCGGTTTGGGTTCCGACCGGTCTGGCCGCGCTGCTGGCCGTCGGCCTCTTCCTTGCGCCGTGGGATCGTGGCGGTGGTCAGCAGGAACTCGTGGACGAGGCCGTGGCCAACAATGTGCGCTCGCTCATGGCCAGCCACCTGTACGACGTCGCGTCGAGCGACCACCACACGGTGAAGCCCTGGTTCGCGGGCAAGCTCGACTACTCCCCTCCCGTACCCGAGCTCGCGATCGATGGCTTTCCGCTCGCAGGGGGCCGGTTGGACGTTCTCGGCGGCAGGCCGGTGGCGGCGCTCGTTTATCAGCGCCGCAAGCACTTCATCAATCTCTTCGTCTGGCCCGCGGCGAAGGCTCCATTGAAGGCGTTCACTCGATCCATGGAGGGCTATCAGATCCACGGCTGGACCGAGAAGGAGATGAACTATCTCGCGGTCTCCGAGATCAACGACGAGGAACTCTCAAACTTCGTCGACCTGATCAAGCGAGCGCCTTAGCCCCTGCCAGGCAGGGACGTACGCGACACCGAGAAGATACTGAATTCTCCGCGTCCCCGTGTCTCCTCTTCTCCGCGTCGAATTTGGCCGGGACGGCCCTCAAACGATGTCATTTGACCCCGCGTCGCATGCCTCCTAAGCTCTCCCCTCCCATGCAAACTCCCAAAGTCCTGGTTGCAGACCCCGTCTCCCAAAGCTGCGTCGATGAACTCGCCGCCGGCGGCCTGCTCGATGTCACCGTATTCCCTGGCGGCAAAGGTGCCCCCGAGGCCGAGCTCCTCGAGATCATTTCCGAATACTCCGCCCTCGTCGTGCGCTCCCAGACGAAAGTCACCGCCAAGGTGCTGGACGCGGCGAAGAATCTGAAAGCCGTCGGCCGCGCCGGTGTCGGCGTCGACAACGTCGATGTCGAGGCCGCGACGAAGAACGGCGTGATCGTGATGAATACGCCTGGCGGAAATACCATTTCCACCGCGGAGCTCGCCTTCTCGCTCATCGTCTCGCTCGCCCGCTCCATCCCGCAGGCCGATGCCAGCATGAAGGCCGGTCGCTGGGACCGCAAAAAATTCGAAGGCGTCGAGCTCTACAACAAGACGCTCGGCATCCTCGGCATGGGCCGCATCGGCACCGAGGTCGCCCGCCGCGCCATTGCCTTCGGCATGCGCGTGCTTGCGTACGATCCGTATCTCTCCGCCAGCAAGGCCCGCACGCTCCAGGTCGATCTGGTCGAGGATCTCGATCAGCTCGTCGCGCAGTGCGACTTCATCACCATGCACATGCCCTTCACGCCTGAGACGAAGCACATGCTCGACGCCCGCCGGCTCGCGCTCTGCAAAAAAGGCGTCCGTATCGTGAACTGCGCCCGTGGCGGTCTCATCGACGAGGCCGCACTCAAGGACGCTCTCGAGTCCGGCCAGGTCGGCGCCGCCGCCCTCGACGTGTACGAGGTCGAGCCGCCTCCGGCCGATTTCCCGCTCCGCGACCTGCCGAACATCGTCTTCACCCCGCATCTCGGCGCCAGCACGGCCGAGGCTCAGGAGAATGTCGGCATCGAGATCGCGCAGGCCATCCGCGCCGCCATCCTCGAAGGCGAGATCCGCAACGCCGTGAACATGCCCAGCATCGACGCGAAGACCTTCGCCGTCGTGAAGCCGTACCTCACCCTCGGTGACAAGCTCGGCCAGTTCGCCGCGCAGCTCTCGCCCACGCGCAATGACCGCATCGTCATCACCTACGGCGGCAAGGCGGTCGAGCTCCCGACCGACGCCGTCACCCGTGCGATCCTCACCGGTTTCCTCAAGCACGCCGGCGGCGACGAGGTGAACAGCGTGAACGTCCGCTCCATGGCGCAGACGCTCGGCCTCCAGATCGAGGAAGTGAAGTCCAGCGAGCAGACCGACTTCAACGAATGGCTCCACGTCGCGGTCTACAGCGGCGAGAGCAAGGTCTCGCTCGGCGGTACCTTCTTCGGCGCCAAGAACGAGCCCCGTATCGTCCGCATCAACAGCCAGCCCGTCGAGGTCACCCCGAGTGGCGTCGTCCTTTTGTTGGAAAACAAGGACCGTCCCGGCATCGTCGGCCACCTGGGCACGCTGCTCGGCAAGGAGAACGTCAACATCGCCAGCATGTCGCTCAGCCGCGACGCCGTCGGCGGCAAGGCGCTCACCCTGCTGAACGTCGATTCCGCGCCCGACCAGGCCACCCTCGACCGCCTGCTCGCCGAGGGCGACATCTACGCTGCCCGCGTGATCAAGCTGTAAGGCTCAACGCCGCGCAAATCATCGAAAAGGGCGTCCCTTGCCGGGGGCGCCCTTTTTCTTTGGCCTGGAGGGCCTTGGGGCGTGATCTCAGGCGATACAGAGCCGGCTTCCCTCTACGCGTTGTCGTATTGACCCGCGTTGTAGAGCTCGGCGTAGACGCCGCCCCTGCGCAGCAGCTCGGGCCCGGGGCCGAATTCCGCGATCTCGCCGTTCTTCAGGACCGCCACTTTGCCAAGTTGGTGAATCGTTGCGATGCGATGCGTCACGATCAGGGTCGTACGGCCACGCATCAGCTCCTCGATGATCGTCATGATCGCGGACTCCGTGGTCGGGTCGAGCGCGGAAGTCGGCTCGTCGAGGACGAGGATCGGGGCATCTTTCAAAAACGCGCGCGCGATGCCGATGCGTTGCCGCTGCCCGACGCTAAGGTGGCCGCCACGCTCGCCGACGAGGGAATTGAACCCGTCGGCCATCTGCATGATGAAATCGTAGGCCTGGGCCTTTTTCGCGGCCTCGATGATCTCGGCCTCCGTCGCGCCGGGACGCCCGTAGGCGATATTTTCCTTCACGGTCGTGGAGAAAAGCAGCGTGTCCTGGAGCACCATGCCGATTTGCCCGCGGAGGGATTTCTTCGTCACGTGGTGGATGTTCTGCCCATCCACGAGCACCTGCCCCGCGCTGGGGTCGTAGAACCTCAACAGCAGGCTCAGCAGCGTGCTCTTGCCCGCCCCCGTGCCGCCGACGAAGGCGACCGTCTCGCCCGGTTCGATCTTGAGATTGATATCCTTGAGGATCGCCCTCTCCGGTGTGTAGCCGAAGGCGATGCTGCGGTACTCGATCGCGCCCTTCACCGGCGGGAGGGCCTGCGCTCCGGCGGCGTCACGCGTCTCGGGTTCGCGATCGAGAATCTCGAAGCAGCGGATCATGCCGGCTGCCGCACCTTCGAGCGACCAGGCGGTGTAGCAGAGCTGCTCGATCGGCTGGTACAGCATCAGCAGATAGGTCGAGAAGAGCACGAGCCGGCCCAATGGGAGCGTGCCGTTGAGCACCTGCTGGGCGCCCACGTAGTACATAAAGGCCGTGCCCAGGGCCATGAGGGTGCCGATGACGAGTGCACTGACGACGGAGGTGATATTGAAGCGCAGATTCGCTTCCAGGCTGCGACTGGCACGGTTCAGGAACTGCCGCACCTCGAACCGCTCACGGCCGAAGGCGTGCACGACCTTGATCGAGCTCAGCCCTTCCTGGGCGACGGCGAGCACGTCGCTCTCGCTCTCGTGAATGGCGGTGGACTGGCGACGGATGCGATCCGCATAGTAGCGAATCGCGAAGTAAACGAACGGCAGCACCACCATGGAAGCCAGGGTGAGCCGCCAGTTGATAGTGAACATCACCCCGAGCGCGCCGACCAGGGTGACCAGCGCCTGCAGGATGGTGGCGAAGCCCTTGTTGTAGATCGTCTGGATGGATTGTGAGTCGTAGGCGACCCGATAGGAGGAATCCGCGCTGCGGCGGGCGTCGTGGAAGCGCAGTGGGAGCGCCTGGAGACAGGCGTAGAGATCGGTACGGAGCTTCAGCATCGCCTGGAGGCCAACGCGGATGAACAGGTAGTTCGACACGAGGTTCAGGACGCCCCAGAGCAGCTTGATCAGGACGACCGACAGGCAGAGCCAGAGGACGATGGTGGCTGGGGATTGATCGCCAAACCACGCATGCAGCTGCGCTCGGGTGGTGGCGGCGGAGGCATTTTTCTCATCCGTCAGGAGGACACCATCGATCAGGTAGGTAACCGGCCAGGCCGCGAGCAGGTTCAGCCCCACCGCGGCGAGCATCGCGATGGTCGCCCAGGTCGTCGGCCAGACAAAGGGCCGGAAGTAGCGCAGCGTGCGCGAGTAAACGGACATCCCCACACGCGTAGCCGATCGGCTCGCAAAAACCAAGCGCCCCGCTTGCAGCATGGCGGACCGCGCGTTAAAGGTGCGGCTTAATGACGGAAGACCCTCCGCACCCCGGTATGCAAAACGCGCGCGCAGGCACCTTTGGCCTGATGTTCCTGCGTGTCTCGCCGGAGGACTTCATTATTTATGCGAATTCCGCCCTTGCGGCCTATATCGGCATTGCCAAGGACGTCATTTTGGGGGCGCCGTTCGAGGAGTTCCGCAAGCGGCTGCGGGGCGAGATGCACGAGTGCTTCCAGCGGCCTGAGCGTGGCCGGGGATCGAACCGTCTGGTGACGGATACGGTCGGCCGGGTCTTCGAGGCGCGGACCTACAGTGAGAATGGCGTGCTGGACATCGTTCTCAACGAGGTGACCGACGCGCAGGCGGCCTTTGGCGATTTGCTCCGCTCGACCGGTACGCCGGTGGAAAAACTGACCGAGGAGGAAATCCGCATCCTGCGCCAGGCGGACCGGCGTTTCTGCACCGTCAATGTTGCGCAGATGCGCGGCCTCGGCAGCGTGGCCGGCCGTTTGAACCCGCACGAGGTGCAGCTCATGCTCGACGCCTTCGCCGAGGAAATGTCGGAGGCCATCCTCACCACGGGATCGACCGTGGGGCAGATGAACGGCAGCAGCGTGACCGGTATTTTCGGTTCCCCTCGTTATCACCGGGATCACGCCCTGCGCGCGGTGACGAGTGCCTGCCTGCAGATCGACCGCATCGGGCAGCTTCACGACGCTTTTTCCAAACAGGGCCGGGAGCTCCCTCCCTGCTCCATCGCCATTGCCACGGGCGAGATGCTCCTCGCCGTCGTCGAGAGCAGCACCCGGCGTGCGTGCAGTGCCTTTGGCGAGACGGTCGAGTACGCGGAGCGATTGTCGCATCTGGCGCGACCGGGCGAGGTCGTGCTGACGGAGGCGACGCTCAAGGAAATCCTCACCACCCTGCCGGAGGGATGGGAGTACGTGCGTGCCGACACCGAGACCGAGGCGGACCTCAGCGGGCTGCGCTGGGATGGAGAGCAGATCGAGGCGCTGCCGCCGTCGCTGCGCAAGGTGGCCTATCTCGTCGGTCCCGGCGTGCAGAGCGATGCCGCACGGACGGAGCTGTATTTCGACTATCTGTACGCGATCCCCGACCGTACGACGGGCCACGTGATCTCGATCCTGCGCGTGGTGCGTCCGCAGCGCATCGCCTCGTCCATCGAACTGGACGAGGGGAACGTCGTCGTAACCACGCCCGCCATGTTCCTGGGCAAATACCGCCTCGTCGAGGTCGTGGGCGAGGGAGGCATGGGCAAAGTCTGGCGCGCGCAGGACCGATTCCTGAACACCGTTGCGATCAAGGTCCTGAATACCTCCGACGCCGCCACGACCTCGCAGCTCCAGCGTTTCAAGCGCGAGGCCGAGATCATGGCCAGGCTCATGCACCGCAATATCTGCCGCGTGTACGAGTTCAACGAGTTCGAGAGCGTGAACTACATCGCGATGGAATTCGTCGATGGCCTCACGCTTTCCGATCTGCTGTACAGCGGAGACTACGCGAAGCCCGGCGAGCGCGAGTCCGCCCAGGCTCCGCCGCTGCCCACGCTCATCCGCTCCGTCCGCACGCTGCGCAGCATGCCGCACTTCGTCGAGGGCGGGGAGAAGGAATCGAAGGGGCCGAGGACGAGCCGGGTGCTTCCCGTGGAGCAGGCGCTCGCTATCGTCGGGAAGATCTGTGATGCCGTGCAGTTCGCGCACGAGCATGGCGTGCTGCATCGCGATTTGAAGCCGGGCAACATCCTCCTCCGCGAGGACGGCGAGCCCCTCGTGGCGGACTTTGGCCTGGCGAAGATCGATGGCGAGCCCGGAGCCTCCGGCTCGCTCTCCGTCTCCGGCCACGTCGTCGGCACCGTGGAGAACATGGCGCCCGAGCAGGCGATGAGCAGCAAGACCGTCGATGGCCGCGCCGACGTGTTTTCCATCGGCACGATTCTTTACCAGCTCCTCACCGGGCATAAATTCTTCACTGCAACCGGCAACCTCCTCGCCGACGCCCAGGCGCTCCAGACCTACAATCCGCACCGCCCCCGGGTGCTGAATCGCCGCATCGACCCCGATCTGGAGATCATCACGATGAAGGCGCTGCGGCCCGACCGCGCGGATCGCTACCGCACCGTCTCCGCGCTCAAGGCGGACCTCGAGCGCTTCGAGCGTGGTGAGCTCATCAGCGCGAAGCCGATCCATGCCGGCGAGCTGCTCAAGAAGGTGATCCTTCGCCACAAGGCGATCGCGTCCGTCTCGGCGGCATCGTTTCTCATTTTGACGGTGGGCCTCGGCTTCGCGGCCTGGAGCATCAACGACCGCCGTCTCGAGGCGGAGAGTGCGATGAGAGCCGCGCAAAAAGCCCGCCAGGATGCCGAAGCCCGCCAGGCCGAGGCGACTAACGCCCGGAAATGGGCTGAGGAGCAGAAAGCCGCCTCCGATCGCGCGCTCGCCGAGCTGGAGCTCGCACGCAAGGCCGAGCAGCAGGCCATCGGCCTCCACCAGAAGGCGGTGGCCGAAGCGCACCAGTATTCGCAGGAAAAAGAGGAGGCTGTCGCCGAGCGCCAGAAGTTCGCCAATATCGCGGAGCATCAAGCCGAGGAGCTGAAGAAGACCCAGCAAAAGCTGAAGGAGGTCACCTCGCAGGCGAATACGGATGAAATCGCCAGCAGTGCTGCCGACGACGATGCGCGCAAGGCGATGGACGCCGCGCTCACGAGCTACCAATTCGACTTCAGTCCCAAGGGGCTCGAGCAGTTCAAGACGACTCCGCCGATCCTGAAGCGGGTCAACGAGATCATGCAGCAGCTCTCCGGCGTGCTGGAATCCGCGCCGAATTACCTGCCCGCCCTGCTCCTGAAGGCGCGCATCCATCTCGCCTTGCTCGAGATCGATTCCGCGAAGCTCTCCCTCCAGCGCGCCGCCGATGCCGCCGCGTCCTGGCCGGGTCAACCTGGCGCGGACGATATTGTCGTTCTCACCAAGCTCGCCGACTGGATGGGCTACAGTCCGTCTCCCACGCCCGAGGCCCTTATCATGGCCCTCCGCCAGACCAACAATGTGATCGACCGGCCCGCGGCCAATCTCCTCGAGACGTTGCGCGCTCGCACTTCCTATCGCCGCTCCGCCCTGGCGGCCGCCAGCCAGTTCGGCCGAGAACTTACGAACGAGGAGATCGCCGGGAACCTCCACCTCGCCAATCCCACTTCCGGCTCAGCCACGGTCACCCGCGACGCGGCGGGGCTGCTCACGGTCGAGATCCCGAAGGCTGCCGGCGTCGTCGATCTCTCGCCCCTGCGCAACCTCGAGGTTCACACCCTGCGCGTGCATGGCGCGGTCGACCTCGACTGGCACACGCTCCATACGCTTCCGCTCGTGGTGCTCGATTTGCAGGATTGCGCCATCCAGGGACTCGGCACCTCGATGCTGAATCGCGGCCTCCAGCACGTGCGCACGCTGAACGTGTCGAACACCCGCATCCCCGATCTCCGTGAGATCGCCCAGCTCCCGATGATCGACAATCTCGATATCTCGAAGACCCCGATCCGCAACCTGCTGCCGTTGTCGGGACGCCGCCTCCAGCAGCTCAATATCGCCAACTGCACCGCTTCGCCGCTCTCGGTGCTCGACTGGATGCCGCTCCAGACGCTGATCCTCTCGCCGACGCTCTGCGCGGACTTGAAGGCCAATCCCCGCCTGCGCAGCAGCCGCACGCTCCAGGTCATCCGCGCGCCCGACGACAAGGAGGAGCAGACCTCCACCGATTTCTGGCGGCGGCTCGATGCCGGGGAGTACGACAAGACGGCCGATGCCCAATAACTTGCGGCCACCCGTCGATTCTGCTCCCTTCGCATCCGCATGAAGACCGAGATCAACGCCGAGCCGGCGACCGCCATGGAGCTGGCCCGCGCGACGCGCAACCCGTTTCGCAAACTTTACTACTGGACTCTCCACTGGGCGGCTACGAGCGTCGCCGTTCCCGCGCTCTGCCTGATTTCCTTCGCCGAGGCGTCGTTTTTTCCGATCCCGCCGGACGCGCTGCTGCTCCCGATGTGTTTCGCAAGGGTCAAGAAGTGGTTCTCCTACGCGGCCTGGTGCACGATCTTCTCGGTGCTCGGCGCGATTTTCGGCTGGGTGATCGGCTTCTTCCTCTGGCAGCACGTCAGCGCATTCTTCTTCCGCTGGATTCCCGGTTTCACGCCCGCACGATTCGACAGCATGAGCGCGCTCTATCAGCAGTACGGCTTCTGGATCATCATGGCCAAGGGGCTCACGCCGATCCCGTTCAAGCTCATCACGATCAGCGCCGGGGCCTGCCAGGTGTCGCTGCCCACCCTCATTCTCGCCGCCGCGATCAGCCGGGGCGCCCGCTTCTTTGGCCTCGCCCTGCTCGTGCGGCTTTTTGGCGAGCGCGCCAAGCCTTTTATCGAAAAGCAACTCACCTGGGTGCTCCTCGCTGGCTTTGTGGCCTTGATCGGCGGCCTTTTTGTGCTGAAGTTCCTGCCACACTAAGACGATGAGCGACGATCTGCAGCCGTTGGATCCCCAAGAGCGCGCACGTCGCATTTTGCAGCTCCTGTGGAGCCGCCTGCTCACCGGCATCGCGATCGCGGTGCCCCTCATCGTCACGCTGCTCATTCTCCAGATCGCCTACGACTTCATCTCGAGGATCAGCGAGCCGCTCTGGGGTGCGCTTGGCGTGAAGAACGTGCCGTTCCTCAATTTCCTGACCACGCTTCTCCTGCTGCTGGCGATCGGCTTCATGGCCGCGCACGTGATGGGGCGGCAGCTCATCGATCGGGTCGAGGCGGTGCTCATGCGCGTACCGCTGGTCGCTCCGCTTTACGGCGCGGTGAAGCAGATGATGGACTCGTTCCGGATGATGAAGTCCGGCGCGCAGACGAAGCGTGTCGTTTATCTGGAATATCCCAGCGAGGGGTCGTTGCTCATCGGCTTCGTCACCGGCCAGTATTTCGAGCCGCTCATGCAGCGAGAGTTCCTCCTCGTCTTCCTACCGATGGCGCCGAACCCGCTCGCGGGTTTCGTCGTTGCGGTGCCGTCGGAAAAGATCATTCCCTGTTCGTTGAGCTTCGAGGAAGCCTCGAAATTGATCGTCTCCGGCGGGCTCGTCGTGCCGGCGCATCCCGCCTCGGTGGAATCACCGACCTCCTGATCGGGGACGATTTTCAGGATTTTTTTGAACGGGAGTGATCCGACCCCGGTCTCATTTGCGTAACCATTGATAGAGGTTCACAAAATGAAAAATCCTTACACCAAGATAAACAAAAGCCACCTTTCGCTGGGACAGCTCGTCGCCATCGTCAGCTCCTGCGCGAAAGACAGCAAAGAGACCGTCGCCGCCGTGGCCGATCTCATTGCCTCCGGACGGGTCGCCGTTTGCGACCATGGCACGCGGAAGAAACTTCGCCTTGCCTGATCAATTTTTTGGAACTGGTTGGAAAAACGGCGCCGTACCCCGGCGCCGTTTTTTTACATTTGGTCTCCACGCCCCGGGCACGTAAAACAATTCGGTGATCGAACGCTATAGTCTCCCTGAAATGCGCGCTCTTTGGAGCGAGCAGCGCAAACTCGAAATCTGGCTCGAAATCGAAACCCTCGCCTGTGAGGCGATGGCCGAGCTGGGCCAGATCCCGAAATCCGACGCCGAGGCCATTCGCGCCCGCGGCGCGTTCGACATCGAGGAAGTCAAAAAGATCGAGGAACGCACGAACCACGACGTCATCGCCTTTCTCGAGAACGTCGCCTCGAAAATCGGCCCCGAGGCCCGCTGGGTCCATCAGGGACTGACGTCCTCCGATCTGCTCGACACCACGCTCGCCGTGCAGATGAACGAATCCTGCATCCGCCTGCTCGCGGACCTGCATGCGCTGCGCGCCGGCATTGCCCGCCGCGCCGAGGAGCACAAGCTCACGCCGATGATTGGCCGCAGCCACGGCATCCACGCCGAGCCGATCACCTTCGGCCTCAAGCTCGCGCTCATGTATGACGAGTTTGGCCGCGCCATCGAACGGCTCGAGCAGACGCGGGAACGCGTACGCGTTGGCAAGGTCAGCGGCGCCGTCGGCACGAATGCCCACCTCGACCCACGCGTCGAGGCCTACGTGATGGAGAAGCTCCATCTCAAGGCCGCCCCGATTTCCACGCAGATCGTCCAGCGCGACCGTCATGCCGAGTTCATGACCACACTGGCGCTCATTGCCTCGTCGATCGATCGCTGGGCCACGGAGTTCCGCCATCTCCAGCGCACTGAGGTTCTGGAGGTCGAGGAGTATTTCAGCGCCGGCCAGAAGGGCAGTTCCGCCATGCCGCACAAGCGCAACCCGATCACCGGCGAGCGGCTCAGCGGCCTGGCCCGCGTCATCCGCAACAATGCCGGCGCGGCGCTCGAGGATGTCGCCCTCTGGCACGAGCGCGACATCAGCCACAGCTCCGTCGAGCGCATCATCCTGCCCGATTCCTGCACGCTCATGGACTACATGCTCGTGAAGCTTACGCACCTCGTCGACCGGCTCATTGTCTATCCCGAGAACATGCGCCGCAACATGGAGCTCACCGGTGGCCTCTATGCCAGCCAGGGCGCCCTCCTGCGTCTTACCGAGAAGGGCCTGGAGCGCAAGGTCGCCTACGAAGCCGTCCAGCGCGCGGCGATGCGCACCTGGAAGGAAAAAATCCCGCTCGCCCAGACGCTGGCCGAGGAGCCCGAGGTCGCCGCGCAGCTCAGCGCCGAGGACGTCGCCGAGGCTTGCGCGCTCGAGCACCATTTCAAACACGTTGACGCCAAGTTCCGCGCGGTCGGCCTCGAGCCGTAACCGCGCGGCTGCTGCCGGCGAACCCTTGAATCCATCATGAATTTCCGCACCATTCTCCTCTGCGCCGCGATCGCGCTCACCGGCTGCGACAAGCTGCCGAAGCCGAAAAAGCCGACGCCAACCCCGACGCCCACCCCGGTGGCCACGCCGACGCCGACTCCCACGCCGAAGCCCACGCCGGTCCCGACGCCCACTCCACTGGTCATCGACACGACCGCGCAGGCGATCGTGCTTTGCTACCATCGCTTCGAGGACAAGCCGCATGACAGTCTGGCGATCAAGCCCGCGGAATTCGAGGCCCAGATGCAGGAACTCAAGGACAAGGGCATCGCCGTCATCTCGATGGACGATTTCCTCGCCTGGCGCCGGGGGGAGAAAAACATCCCCGCAAAGTCGGCGGTCATCTCGATCGATGACGGCTATGTGTCCGGCTACAAGGTCGCCTGGCCGATCCTGAAGAAGTTCAACTATCCGTTCACGATGTACATCTACACGGACTATGTGAAGGGAGGTCCGAAATCCGGCGGCCAGTCGATGACGTGGGAGGAGATCGCCGAGATGCGTGATGCCGGCGTGGATATCGCCAGCCACACCGTCTCGCACAGCAACTTGAACATCAAGAAGGGCAAGACGCCCGAGCAGTACCAGCAGTGGCTCGATACGGAACTCGGCGAGTCCAAGAAGATCCTGGAAACGCAGCTCGGCATCAAGGTCAAGACGCTGGCTTATCCGTATGGCAATCATAACGAACTCGTCCGCCAGACCGCGATGAAGGAAGGGTACGAGGCGGCCTTCACGGTTTACGGCCAGCACCTTCACCACACCGGTGATCCGGCCATGATCGGCCGGTATGCGGTCACTTCGACCGATCCGAAGATTTTCGCGCAGGCGATCAATTTCACCGGAGGCACCAGTCTCGGCCAGGCGGGCGCGCCCACGGCGATGCCCGCGGCGGCCACGATGCTCTCCCAGCCGATGCAAGGGGAGACGATCTCCGATCCGAAGCCGACGATCAAAATCAACCTCGCCACCCTGGGTGCGCTCGATCCCAAGACGGTGGAGATGCGCATCAGCGGCTTTGGCATCGTGCCCGCGACCTACGACCCGGCTTCCCAATTGCTCTCCTACACGATGGAGCAGCGTCTCCGGGAGCGTGACGTCACGGTGATCGTCTCCGGCCGTGTCGGTGGGAAGAAAGCCGCGGCGAGCTGGAGCTTCCATTTCGACCCGAACGCCACGCCGGCTGCCACCCCGGCACAGGCTGTTCCTGCCGCTCCCTCTGCCCCGGCTGCCTCCGGAGCCACGACAGGCTCCTTCGCTCCCGCCGCCACCCCGGCGGCAAAGGCGGAGGGGAATATCCCGCCGATGGTGCCGGCTCAATAAATCGAGTTTAGTATTAGCGGTATTCTGCTATTTTCTCCCCCATGAGCTCGGGTATCGTCGATTACTTCAAGCGCCGGCTTGGCCTCGAACAGCCGGTTCACCCCATCGATCGCCGAATGGCGAAACATTGGGTCAAGCAGCGGCTCGCCCATATTTTCCCCGAGTTGCGAGGCAATCCCGAGGCACTCGAGAAGGCCTATCGCGAGCTCGATCTCGAGGCTCAACCCGGCCTTGGGAAAGGCGGCGAGACGATCTTCGAGGCGATCCTGCCGGGTAAGCTGTAGTGTGAACTAAACGGGATTGACGGGATTTTACAGGATTAACAGGAGAGAAAAGCAGAAGAAAAAGTTCCGCGTAGCGGAGTCCCTTCGAGGGTGGGGACGTGACTCCGCTCACGTCCGACTTTTTACAAGGAGGCATTTATTGGTGCCGCTTACCGACTGAGCGGCTTCCAGCACGGGCAGGTGACGAGGTGATCGTTCACCATTCCGGTTGCCTGTATGAACGCATAACAGATCGTCGTGCCGACGAACTTGAAGCCGCGTTTCTTGAGGTCTTTCGACATGGCATCCGACTCCGGGGAGCTCACCGGAATCTCCGACGTCGAGCGCAGGTTGTGCTGGATCGTCCCGCCACCCGTGAACTGCCAGAGATACCGGTCGAGCGAGCCGAACTCCTTCGTGACCGCCAGCGTGCCGCGGGCATTCAGGATCGTGGATTCGATCTTCAGGCGGTTGCGGACGATGCCGGCGTCACCCATCAGTCGCTCGACATCCTTTGGCGTGAATTTCGCGACTTTTGCCGCGTCGAAGTTCGCAAAGGCCCTTCGGTAATTTTCGCGCTTCTTCAGGATCGTGAGCCAGCTCAGGCCGGCCTGCGCGCCCTCAAGGATGAGCATCTCGAAGAGATGACGATCGTCGTGCGCCGGCACGCCCCATTCCTCGTCATGATAACGAACATTCTCCGGATCGACCGCCCATGCACAACGACTCATGAGCGAAGCGTACGGCCAACCGGCCACGGAGCGAGGCTGAAGTAGTCCGCAAGGGTCGCAGCGACGTCCGCATACGTATCGCGCACTCCGATGGCCCCGGTGGCGTTTGGCATAAAAATGGGCACTCGTTCGCGAGTGTGATCCGTGCCGCGATAGGAGGGATCGTTGCCGTGATCAGCCGTGATCAGGACCAGATCGTCCGCCGCGATCTTCGGCAAAAAAACGGCCAGCCATTGGTCGAATTCCTCGAGCGCCCTGGCGTAGCCGTCCACATCGCGGCGGTGGCCGAAGAGCATGTCGAAATCGACGAGATTCGCAAAAATCAGCCCGTCCTTTCGCTCGTCCCAGAGCCGGTCGATGACGGCCATGCCGTCCGCATTCGACTTCGAAGGGAGGGATTCCGAAATACCGCTGGCGGCGAAAATATCCGAGATCTTGCCAACCCCGATCACCGGCACGCCGGAGTCCGCGAGGGCATTGAGCACCGTGCGGGGGGGCACGAGGGAAAAGTCGTGGCGGTTCGAGGTGCGCTTGAATTCGCCCTGGCCGACGAAGGGCCGTGCGATGACCCGGCCGATGCGCCAGGCGTCGCAATGCCTCCGCGCGACGCGGCAGATGTCGTAGAGCCGCTCGATGGGGATGACTTCCTCATGGGCGGCGATCTGAAGCACGGAGTCGGCCGAGGTATAGAGAATCGGCCTGCCCGTGGCCACATGCTGTCCGCCGAGCTGCTCGAGGATGGCGGTGCCGCTCGCGGCGTAGTTGCCGATGAACTCGACATCCGCCTCGGTCTCGATCGCGCGGACCAGCTCGGCGGGAAATTTCTCGAAGGTCGCAAACGCCTGCTCGATCACCGCGCCCGCGAGTTCCCAGTGTCCGGTCGTTGTATCCTTTCCGGCGGAGCGCTCGGTCAGCACTCCCGTCGCACCTTGCAAAGGCAGCGAGCACGGGTCTTCGCCCCTGGCGAGAGCGAGGGCCTGGTAAAGGCCGATCGACTTGAGGGTCGGCAATTTCGTCGCCGGTCGTTGCTCGAGGATATGCCCGAGCGTATTCGCGCCTTCGTCGCCGTAGGCGGCGGCGTCCGGAGCGTGGCCGCAGCCGACGCTGTCGAGGACGAGCAGGAGCGCGCGGGGCACGCTCAGGCCCCCATGGGGTGCCACGCCGTCTTCATCTCGACCGTGTCGAGGATCCAGTATGGATTCTCCGCCGCGGTCTTCCACGCGGCCGTGGCGAGGGAGTGGTCTGCGTAGCGTTTCAGGTTGATGGCGCTGCCGGCTTGCAAGGTCTTCGAAATGGTGGGGTCGCCACTGGCGTCGACGATCGCGTTCACGTCCATGTGATCGGCGAATTGCGGGGCAAGCTCACTGCGCAGGCCCGTGAGGATGTTCACGACCCCGCCGGGGACGTCGCTGGTCGCGAGGATCTCGGCGAAGGTCACCGCAGGCAGCGGATGGCGCTCGGAGGCGAGCACGATCACCGTATTCCCCGTCAGGATGGCCGGCGCAATGATCGCGGCCAGGGCCAGCAGTGACGGCGTGTCGGGACAGACCGCGCAAACGACGCCGGTCGGCTCCGGAAAGGTGAAATTGAAATGCGACGAGGCAACCGGGTTCACCGTCGAGAAGAGCTGGCCGTATTTGTCGGTCCACCCGGCGTAGTGCACGAGGAGGTCGATGGTCTCGGAGATCTCGTCGGATTTCCCGGTGGCCCGTTGCAGCTCGGTCTCGAGCTCGGCGCGCCGGGATTCCAGCAGCTCGGCGACGCGATAGAGAATCTGGCCGCGCAGATAGGCGCTGGCCGCGGCCCATTTCGGCTGGGCGGCACGGGCTTTCACCACGGCGTCCCGGAAGTCCTTGCGGGATGCCTGGGCGTAGTTGCCGAGGACCGTCTTTCCGTCGGTGGCCAGGGCCGACCGCACGCGGCCGCTTTCGCTGCGCGGGAAGGCGCCGCCGATGAAAAGTTTGTAGGTTTTGAGGACGGTGAGACGTTTTTCTTTCACAGGCACTCCGGAATCAGCAGCATATTCCGTGCATGGAGAAAAACGAGGCAATTTACATCGCGGGACACAGGGGAATGGTAGGCAGCGCCATCGTGCGGAAACTGCAGGCGGAGGGATTCACGAACCTGATCACCCGCACGCGTTCGGAGGTCGATCTCCGGGACCTCGGCTCGGTGCAGGCCTTCTACGCCATCGCGAAACCCTCGGTCGTGGTCGTCGCCGCGGCGAAGGTCGGCGGCATCGTGGCGAATAACGAGAAGCCGGCGGAATTCCTGCTCGAGAATCTCCAGATCCAGAACAACCTCATTTCCTGCGCCCACGAGACCGGCGTCCGGAAGCTTCTCTTCCTTGGCAGCTCGTGCATCTATCCCAAGTTCGCCGAGCAGCCGATCCGCGAGGACTCGCTCCTGACCGGCATCCTCGAGCCAACGAACGAACCCTACGCGCTCGCCAAGATCGCCGGCATCAAGCTCTGCCAGGCCTACGCGCGGGAGTATGGGCGGAATTTCATCAGCGGCATGCCCACGAACCTCTACGGGCCGAACGACAACTTCGACCTGCACACCTCCCACGTGCTGCCTGCGCTCATCCGCAAGGTCCATGTCGCGAAGCAAACCGGTGCCGCGACAGTGCCGATCTGGGGCACGGGGTCGCCGCGCCGGGAGTTCCTTCACGCAGACGATCTGGCGGACGCCTGCTATTACCTGCTCCAGAACTACAGCTCGCCGGAGATCGTGAATATCGGCTGCGGAGAAGATGTGACCATCCGCGAGCTCGCCGAGATCGTGTGCGACGTGGTCGGTTTCTCCGGCTCGCTGGAGTTCGACACCACGAAGCCCGACGGAACGCCGCGCAAGTTGCTCGATATGACGAAGCTCTTCTCGATGGGCTGGCGGCCGCGCACCCCGCTGCGCGAGGGCATCCGCGGCGCCTACGAGTGGTTCCTCACCAACGTCGAGGGCCGGTAAGTCGGCCGGCAGGCCCCTCAGGCCGCCTTGGCCAGAGCCGTGTCCTGCTTCTTACCGATGGCGGCGAGCTTCGCCGCCTTCGAGAGCGCCTTGGCGACGAGCTTCGCTTCCGCGGGGCTCATCTCGCGGGCGTTCTGCACTTCGAGAGAGATGAAGCCGGTGAGCGCGCTGGTGCGCACGGAGACGACAGGGCCGTTCGGATCGTTGCCGAAGGGTTTGACCATCACGATCTCATCGCCCAGGGCGGAGTCGCGTGAGCGCACGATCCACGGGAGACGGCGTTCGTTCTCCCGCACGATGGCGGCATGCTGCTGGAGATTCTCCTCGGTGAGAGGGGTGCGGAGCAGGATTTTGCTTTGCTTGAGCGGATTCCGGCCACGGCCGAGAAATGACGTGCGCAGCTCCGTGCCCTCGCCCCACACTCGGATGTCATAGCGTCCCTTCGCAGTCACCCCGCGGATGAGTTTGCTGTTCGCGATCTCGATCTGGAATTCGGGAACGAGCGCGGTGAGGGAATTGAGGAGGGTGTCGGTAAACGGGAGGTGCTTGATCATTTCAACAGAGCCGGCGGCGGATCCGCGTGGGCAACCTGCAAACAATGTGACGATTTCGTTACATTGCAACTTTTATTAGCGGGGAGGAGAAATTGTCCGGGGCAGATTCATGCGAGTGCGCGAGAAGGATCGTAGGATTCAGAAACGAACCCACGGATGGCACGGATGAGATACGGAAAATAGATCCGTGCGATCCGTGGTTCCTGACGAAAATCGTTAGCGCGCGGAGAAGCGATAGATCGTCCGTGACGTGTAGACTTCACCGGGACGCAGAACGGTGGAGGGAAAATTCGGGTGGTTCGGGCTGTCGGGCAGATGCTGCGTTTCCAGGCAGAAAGCGCCGCGGCGTGGATAGATCAGGCCGTTCCGCCCCGGTTCGTCCTTGAGCGAGTTGCCGGAGTAGAATTGCACGCCGGGCTCGGTGGTCAGGACGGTCATCACGCGCCCGCTCACTGGCTCACTCACCTCCGCGACCTCGCGCAGGCCTTCTCCAGCGAGCACGTAGGTGTGGTCGTAGCCGCCCGCGTGGACGAGGGGCTGGAAATCGTCGTCGATGCGCGCGCCGATGCGCTGCGGTGAGCGGAAGTCCATCGGCGTGCCCTCTACCCCAGGCAACTCGCCGGTGGGGATCATCGTCCCGTCGGTGATCGCGTAACGATCGGCGGCGATCCGCATCTCGTGATCGAGTACGGAGCCGTGATCCTCGCCCGCGAGGTTGAAATAAATGTGGCTGGTCAGGTTTGCGACCGTGGGGGCATCGGTCGTGAGCCGGTAGTCGATCACGAGTTCGTTCTCCGATCCGAGTGAGTAGGTCGCTTCGGAGGTTAGCGTCCCGGGAAAGCCCTGTTCTCCATCCGGGCTCACGTAGGTCAGCTTCACCGCGCTGCATCCCGTCCCGTCGTCGTCGACGGTACCCACGGTCCAGAGTCTCTGGTGAAATCCGATCTCTCCGCCGTGCAGCATGTTCGGGCCGTCGTTGGTGGGGATCTGGTAGGTATGCCCGTCCAGCGCGAATCGGCCTTGGGCAATGCGATTGCCGAACCGGCCAACGATGGCTCCGAAAAATGACCGGCCCTTTTCCCACTCACTCAGCTTGTCGTAGCCGAGTGTGATCTCGCCGGAGTTCCCGGCCCGGTCCGGCACCTTGATCGAGAGTACGGTCGCGCCGTAGTTCGTCAGCTCGACCTCCATCCCTTTATCGTTGGAGAGATGGTAGCGGGCCGCCGGTATGGCGGCGGCCGTGATTCCATAGAAAGAGGTGCGTGTGCCCATCGAACGATGCGGAACTTACAAACTGTAAAAAGGCCCGGAGGCGTCTCCTGGGTGCCTTATTTCAGGCGGAGCGCCCACTCGATGCCGCCGAGGAGCTGGGCCTGGTAGGCCTTGCTGATCTCGACGGAGTTCTTCCGGTCCTTGATGTTCGGATCCGTGTCCACGATGTCTTCGCGATGACCGAGCGAGGTGTAGAAGACGCGGCCCGTGCCGTAGTCCTTGCACCAGGCGACAGGGTAGTGCCCCGGGGTCCCGTCATTCGGGTGCTTGTCCATGATGAGCAGCTCGTGGACTTTCGTCGGGTCGTAGTTCTTGAACTGGTAGATCTCTTCCTGCGTGATCGCCCAGACTTTTGGCAGCGACTTGGTCGCGGGATTCTCGGGATCCTGGTTCAGGCACTCCACGCCGACTTGCGCGCCGTGGCCCTTGAACTCACCGCCGAGCATTTCGATGTACTCCGGCCATTGGTGAAAAGTGTCGCTCGCCGAGTGGATGCCGATGAAAGCGTGTCCATCCTTCAGCCAGGCCAGGAAGCCAGCCTTGTCCGGGATGGGCAGGTCACCGGTGGTGCTGGCGAAGACGACGCCGTCGTAGTTCTTCAGCGACGCAGGCGAGAGCTTCTCGAGGGCGGGCTTGAGCTTGGTCTCCGTCCATTCCTTGTTGGCGGCGTTGAAAGCGTCCTTCTCCGCCTGGGTGGCTTCCTTCTTCGGGTTGTCGGGCTTGCCGGGAGGCTGCTCGAGGAAGTCCACGGTAAACTCGCCGCTGCTCTTGCCGAGCTGCTCGACCACCTTGGCGATCGTGGGGATGGCGGAGTGGCGGTAACCGGTGGTCGTCTCGACGACGAGGAGCTTCTTCGGTGCGGCGTGCAGGACTGGCGAACCCAACGCGGCGAGAAGCGAGAAAGTGAGCAGGATTTTTTTCATGGCGGGAGTTTGGTGAGGGCGCAGCTTTTGGATCGGTTGAACCCGTGGCTGCGGAGGGATTGAGGAACGTCAATGCTTATCCGAATTTCGGAAATCGTGAAGCGGAAACGAGCCTGGCGGAGGCGATCTCCAAGGGAGGTCTACTCCGGGGTCTTCGCGTCCCGGAGGATCACCGCGAACTCGTATTTGCCTTTGTCCTTCAGTCGATATTGATCATGTACCGGCAGGCCCCAGCTCGTGTCGCCGCCGACTCCGATCTGGAACCCGTCCACGTTGACCGTGATCGTATCGCGATGGGGCAGGAGATGGTCGTGCGTCGCGGTCTCCAGATCCTCCATGGTATACGGCCACGCCGTGGCGCCGAACGGCGTCCCATCCGATTGCACCAGGATCCCGGTCCCGGAGGTATTGGTGAACTTGAGCCAGCGGATGTCGGTCCGGTTCCCGTTCTCCTGCGGACGCACGTAGTGCGTGATCCACTCATCCACCTTGGAGGTGTACCGGCCCACGAAGGCGCCGGTCTTGCGGTCGCGATAGTTTTCCTGCGGGCCACGGCCAAACCACTCCACATGGCTCCACGACCCGGGGAGGGCGAATTCCACGCCGACCCGCGGCAGCTCCGGCGTTTCTCGCTCACCGCCGAGATCGAGCGTCATCTCCACTTTCAAGCTCCCATCGGGCCGCAGGGTATAGGCGAGGGTCGTGGACGCGTTCTTGAAGGGCAGCGCGAGGCTGGCGGTGATGCGGCCGCCGGCATCCGTGCTCTCTCCCGCCAGGGACGTGAGGGCCTCTTTGGCGACCGCATCCTTCCATTCGGCGATCCTGAGCTTCGGCTGCTGCCACCCGAGGTCGTTATCCGTCGGGACTCTCCAGAAGTTCGGGTGCAACGGTGCGGCCAGGACCTCGCGTCCGTGCATGGTGAACGACTTCAGCCATCCGGACTTGCCGTCGACCGTGATCGTGTTCCCGCCGGCGCTGGCGGTCCAGTCGGCACCCGTCTGTGAGACCTTCACTGGTGATTTCGGAGCGGCTTTCCCCCCCGCCGGAAGGGCTGCGACCGGGAGCTGGGTTTCCGCGACGACGAAACCCGCGTCGGCCCAGGGGGCTTTTTCGCGCAGGTGGAATTTCACGGTCAGGAAATATTCCGCGCCGGGTTCCCAGGTCTGCTTCCCCCAAGGGATGGTGACCGTGGTTTCCTCCCCGGGTGGCAGGTTCAGATCCGGCAGCTCACCGTGGGCGATGGAGCGGCCGTTCTTCTCGAGCGTCCAATCGGCGGTGAGGGCCGAGAGCCGGGTGAAATAGTATTCATTCCGGATCTTGATCCGCCCTTTGGCGATGTCGTCCGGAACGACGTCGATCCATTGGAAAACCTTTTTGGCCTCCCAGTAGTGTGGGCGGGGAATGCGCTCGGCGGAGACCATCCCTTTCAGGCAGAAGCGGCTGTCGTTCGGCCAGTCGCCGAAGTCGCCTCCGTAGGCGAGGAAGCGTTTGCCATCGGCGCCCGTCTTGTAGACCGCCTGGTCGTTCCACTCCCAGACGAACCCGCCCCAGAGCATCGGGTACTTTTTGAAGACGTCCCAGTAGTCCTGGAGATTGCCCAGGCTGTTGGCCTGCGCGTGGGCGTATTCATTGGTGACGAATCCCTTGCCGGACGGGTAGGGGCCGTGCTGGTCGATGTTCGACGACTCGCCATGCTCGCCCTTGCGCACGGCCTTCCCGGCGACGTGCTGGAGCAGCCACTCCGTGGTCGGGTACGTCTGGCTGTCCATGTCGGCGGCGAGATTCATGTCCGCATAGTGGATGGGGCGGAGCTGTGGATCGGCGGCGTGCGCGGCCTCGCGCATTGCGTAGAAATCGTTGCCGTAGCCGGCCTCGTTGCCGAGCGACCACATCACCACGCTCGGGTTGTTTCGGTCGCGATAGACGAGCCGCTGCATGCGATCCACGACAGCCGGCTGCCACTTCGGATCATCGCCCGGCAGGATGCGGCGGTGATAGCTGATGCCGTGGGTCTCGAGATTGTTCTCATCCATCAGGAACATGCCGTAGCGGTTGCAGAGCTCGTACCAGCGCGGATCGTCGGGATAGTGCGACGTCCGCACGAAGTTCATGTTCGCCTGCTTGATCAGCCGGAGATCCTCCTCCATGCGGTCGCGGCTGAGGGTGTAGCCGGTCGCAGGGTCCATTTCGTGACGATTGACGCCCTTGATCTTGATCGACTTCCCATTGACCCAGAATTGCTTGTCGCGCACCTCAACGCGGCGGAATCCGACATCCGCCCGGCGGCTCTCGATGACTTTGCCGTTTTGCAAAAGCTCCACGATCGCGCTGTACAGGTTCGGCGTCTCGTCGGACCAGAGCAGCGGGTGGGGGATATTCACCGTCGTGCTCACTTTTTCCGAATCGAAGCCCGTCGCAAGCGCGCCCACCTCGGCGGTCAGGAGCGGATCGCCACCGACGAGCTTGCCGTCGGGTGCGCGCAGGCTCAGGCGGAGGCTCAGACTCTTGTCGTCGACCGGGTTCACCGAGCGCAGGCGGTAGTGCAGCGCCACGGACCCGTTCTGGAGGGTCGGGTCGAGATCTGCGGCGATATAGAAGTCCCAGAGCGTCACGTCCGGCGTGTGGTAGAGGAAAACGTCCCGGAAGATCCCGCTCAGCCGCCACATATCCTGATCTTCCAGGTACGAGCCGTCCGACCAGCGATAGACCTCCACCGCGAGGAGGTTTTTGCCGGGGTGAATGAAATCCGTGATATCGAACTCCGCCGGCGAGCGGGAGTTCTCGCTGTAGCCGACCTTCTTTCCGTTCACCCACACATACATCGCGGAACCGACGCCCGCGAAGTTTAGCAGCGTCCGCCCGCCTTTCCAGTCCGTCGGAATCTCGAACGTCCGGCGGTAGGAGCCGACCGGGTCCCGTTCTTTGTACGAGGTGAACTCCCGGGGCGGGTCATTCATCACCTCGCCATAGTGAGAGGTGTCGAAGGGATATTTCGAGTTCGTGTAGATGGGCGTGCCGTAGCCCTGCAACTCCCAGCAGGAGGGCACGGGAATCGTCTTCCATTTCGAGGCGTCGAAATCCGGTGAGAAAAAATCTGCCGGCCGCGTGTCGGGATCCGGAGACCAATGAAAAGCCCAATCGCCATCCAGGCTGCGAACCCATGGCGAATGGTCGTAGTCACTCTTCCATCCCGAAGCACTGTCCGGATTCGGCCACGCCGGATTTCTCGGTGGCAATTTATTGATTCCGAAGACGAGAGGGTTCTGCCAGTCGGCCTGGTCGTACTTCGTGGCTGCCGAGGTCCAGAAAGCGGTTAACACCAGCCACGAGATGGCACTGGGGATCAGAGGGAATTTCATGGGGAGGGACCGTGGAAATCCGAAGGCTACGGCGATGCGAAAATGGGGAAAAGCCCGGAGTTACTCGACCGTAAACCCGAGTGCTCCCGAGGCCTCGCATCGAGTGGCATTTCGAGGGAAAAAGGGTTAGAATACCGGCATGGACACCCTCTTGAACTACATTGGTGGGAAGTTCACTCCCGCGCGCGAAGGTGGCACCCGCGAGTTCCTCAATCCGGCGGACAATACCGTCCTCGGAAAAGCCGCTGAATCGACGGTCGCGGATGTCGAAGCGGCGATCAAGAGCGCCCGCTCGGCTTTCGACGACGGACCGTGGCCATGGACGCCGGCGCCGGAGCGCGCGTCGAAGCTTTTCAAACTCGCCGACTTGCTCGAGGCCAACGCGGAGGAGTTTGCCCGTCGTGACACGCTCAATAACGGGAAGCCGCTGCGCGAATCGCGCGCCGACGCGGCCGATGCGGCGGCCTGTTTCCGCTATTATGCGGGCCTGGCCACCAAGCCGCATGGCGAGACCTGCGAGGTCGGGGATCCGAATATCGTCTCGATGTCCGTGCGCGAGCCGATCGGCGTCTGCGGCCAGATCATTCCGTGGAACTATCCGCTGCTCATGTCGGCGTGGAAGCTGGCCCCCGGACTCGCGGCGGGGAACTGCTGCATCCTGAAGCCATCGGAGCTCACTCCCTGGAGTGTGCAGCGATTGTTCGAGTTGATCGACGAGGTAGGCTTCCCGTCCGGCTCCGTGCAACTCGTCTATGGAGCCGGTGATCCGGCGGGAGCCACGCTCGCCGCCAGCGATCAGGTCGATAAGATCGCCTTCACCGGCGGCACGGTCACGGGGCGGAAGATCATGCAGGCCGCCGCCGGGAACCTCAAACGCGTCACCCTCGAGCTGGGAGGAAAGTCTCCCATCGTCATGTTTGCGGATACCGATCCGGACGTTGCACTCGAGTACGCGATGTTCGGCATCTTTGCCGGCCAGGGCGAGGTCTGCAACGCGGGCTCCCGCCTCCTGCTCGAGCGAAGCATGGCTGGGGAGTTTCTTCCGCGGCTCGCCCGCGCCTGCGGGAAAATCGTGGTCGGCAGCGGCCTCGACGAAAACACGGAGATGGGGCCGCTCATCTCGAAGGCTCATCAGCAGAAAGTCCTCGCTTACATCGCGAGCGGCCGGGAGAGCGGCGCGGAACTGCTCTGCGGAGGCAGTCCCTATGACGACAAGCGTGCCCGTGGCAATTTCGTGTCGCCGACAGTCTTTGTGAATGCGCCTCCGGACGCAAAGATTGTCCGGGAGGAAATTTTCGGCCCGGTTCTCACGGTCGACACCTTCGATGGAGAGGAAGAGGCAATCCGCAAGGCGAACGACACCATCTATGGTCTCTCCGGCGCGGTTTTCACGAAAGACGGCGCCCGGGCACAGCGCGTGATTCGCAAATTGCGCGCCGGCGTGACCTGGATCAACACCTTCCACTTCACTTTCAATGAGGCTCCATGGGGCGGTTACAAGCAGAGCGGCTTCGGCCGCGAACTCGGCACCCACGGCTACGACGGCTATACCGAGGTCAAGCAGATCACCATGCACCTCGCGCCCGGGCGGCTCGATTGGTTCAAAAATCTCGGTTAGTTCACGCTTACCTCACCGCCGCCTGAGGCCACTGCGGCGGAGTCTGCCAGACCCAATCGTCCGCGGTGGAAGGCCCGAGGATCGCATTCGCATGCGCGCTGCTGCCGCCGTCGTCACGGGCGTTCCAGCCTTTCCCGTAGAGCGTGTAGGTATCCGCCGACTCGGAGGGACGGTAAAAGTAACGGCTTCCCGCGACGGCATCGCGAGGCACGCGATCGATCCAGCGCGGAGCGAGGTCCGCCAGATCTGCGGGCACTTTTCCGGTCGCGCGTCGGCAGCGCTCGATCGCGCACGCCAGCCGGGCGAAGTCGAGGGACGTCTGGGTATAGGCCGCCGAGCGGGCGACCGGCATGAAGGTCGCCAGTGCCATCGCAGTCACCGGAGTTCGGAAAAACTCGGCGGTATTGCGCCGCATCGCACTCATGCGGTTGTTCCAGTTTTCCAGCGCCCATGGCCGCACGAAATCATTGTGGATCACGAGGCCGAGCCAGTCCTGGGCGAAGGTCGAGTACAGCGCTCGGTCCCGATTCATCCAGCCCGAGGGCCGCAGGTTCCACGCGATGCTGCAGAGCGTGGACGTGACCCACTCGGATGTCTCCGATCGGAAGTCGATGATCCGGAAGAGCGACTCCGCGCGCTCGGTGACCAGCTCGGGCGAGGCCAGGAACAGGACGCGCTCGCCACGCACGCCCTCGCGGAAGGATTGCAGCGCCTGGAAGTCGCGGAGATCGTCCGAGAGGCGGACCAGGTCATCGTCCGACCATACGCCCTGCGCGAGTCCCGCGCGCACGATGTCGATCGCCTGGCTCAGCATCGCCTGCTGGGCAAGACACCCGGCGAGAATGGGCGGCTGGTTCACGTCGTGCGCGAGCCGGGTGATAAGTTCGAAGTCCGACATGGCATCCGAGGGCTCACGCTCGGCGACGGAGACGACCGCGCGTGCGGCCAGCACTTCGGCGGTGCGCCGCAGGGGATCGAGGAAGGGAATGGGCGCCGCGATGCCGCGCTCGTATTTGACCGGCCAGACTGCGTCCGGCCGCTTGGCCGCGAGTTCGATCGCGTCGAGCAGGGGCTTCATTGGCTCGAGGCCGGCCAGGATCACCTGCGCGGCCGCCGTCGAGTCTCCCGAGAAATTCGCCTGGAATCTCCGGGCCAGGGCGGCCAGAGCGGTATCGTCCGCCGCCGACGGCTGCGGTGCCGGTGGGGGGAGCCGGAGGCCGTAAAGTTCCGTGCGCCGGCTGCTGAAGAAGGTGAAGAGCTGGCGAAAGACCGGCGCTGCCGCCATGTTTTCATCATCCGGGACGGGCTTCGGCCGGAGCGCATCGACGCTCAGGGGTTCCCCGGCGGCGACCAAAGCCGCCTCTGCTCTCTGCCATGCGACGCGCCCGGCCCAATTTTCGTAACCGTAGAACGCCGCGACCAGGACGAACGGGAACAGGAAGGCAATGGCCAGCAGGATGAGCAGAGCGCGTTTCATGAGTTTGGGGCTCGAGGGCGGGAGGCGCGGCGTCTCGTGCCATAATGTAGCGCCATTTCCTCCAGCGTCGAACGCATTTCCAGCCGGTGACTTCTCTCTGCTTCGCGAACGCTCATTTTGCGATGGTGCGAGACAGGAGTGCTCACTACAGTCGCGGACCGATGAGCGTGATGGTGCAGCTGAGCCAGGTCAGCAAGCGATTCGGAGACTTCACCGCCCTCGAGCACGTAGACTTCGAGATTCGGGAAGGCGAGTTCATGACCTTCCTCGGTCCCTCCGGCTGCGGCAAGACGACCTGCCTGCGCCTCATCAGCGGGTTCGACACCCCCACGGCCGGCCGGATTTTCATCGGTGGCAAGGATGTCACTCAGGATCCCCCTTACCGGCGCGACGTGAATCAGGTTTTTCAGAGCTACGCGCTCTTCCCGCATCTCACGATCTACGAGAACATCGCCTTCGGCCTGCGGATGAAGGGCGTTTCCGCCGCGGAGGTCAAAACGCGCGTCGATCGCGTCGTCGAGATGACCTCGCTCGGTGAGTTTGTCCAGCGCCGTCCGGCCCAGATGTCCGGCGGCCAGCGCCAGCGGGTCGCCCTCGCGCGAGCCATCGTTTGCGAGCCGAAAGTCCTGCTCCTCGACGAGCCGCTCTCCGCTCTCGACGCGAAGCTGCGCGCCCAAATGCGGCTAGAGCTCAAGCAGCTTCAGAAGCGGCTCGGCATTACCTTCGTGTTCGTTACCCACGACCAGGAGGAGGCTCTCACCATGAGCGACCGTATCGCCGTTATCAATCGCGGCCGGGTGGAGCAGATCGGCACCGTGGCGGATATTTATTACGAACCCGCCACACGCTTCGTGGCCAGCTTCATCGGCGAGACCAATATCGTGAGCGCCCGGGTGCTGAGCCGGGAGGAAGGATTCCTCATCTGCGAAACCGAGGGCGGCCTGCGGGTCAGGGTTCGAGCCAACCCCCGCGTTTCCGACGACGAAGTTCTACTGTCACTTCGGCCCGAGAAAATTCGGGTCTTCCGGGAACAACCCACGGGGGAAAACGCTTTCCCGGCCCGGATCTCCATGGAGATCTTCAAGGGGGCGGTGGATGAGCTGACTCTGGTCTGCGGGAACGGTCTCGAACTCGGCGCCATTCTCGCGAATGACGGAGTCGCGGAGATGGATTTTCACGAAGGTGAGAATGTCTATTTCCGCATTCAGCCCGGCGACATCAGTGTCATCGCGGCCTGATCTCTCTGTGCAAAAAGAGACCAAACGTGGACAGTTGATGTCGCGTTTTGTTCAAAAAAAACCTAAAAAAAGTTTGACGCCCTGTTAAACACACAGTTAAACGCGTTGGCATGTTCCGTGCTTATTGGGGCGGAGCATCATTGCCTAACCAGTAATGGTCTGCAGAACGGCTCCGGCCGATCTCTGGATCAACCAATAAAAAACAAAGAACCAAAACAACCCTTATGAAACTAGCTACCAAGTTCGCTGCGGTCCTCGGCACGGCGGCTCTGCTCTCGAGCAGCGCGCTATTTGCTGGTGACGGCAAGTCCTTCAAAGAAACGAAAGTCGACGTCGCCCCTGAAAAACAGTGGTGGAACGCTTCGTTGAGCACCGGCTGGGACAGCCTTTACATGTTCCGCGGTGTGAACACGCTGCCTAATCCTTCCAACGGATACGGCTCGAGCCTCTATTGGACTCAGCTCAGCGTCACGTTCAACCTCACCGACAACGACTTCCTCACCCTCGCCGGCTGGACCGCCTTCGGTCTCACCGACTCGAGCTACAAGGAATTCGACGCGATCGCGACCTACACGCACACGTTCGGTAACCTCTCCGTGCACCTCGGCTACACCTTCTACTATCTCATCAATAGTGCGGTTTACGGCCTCTACTCGCACGAGTTGAACACCGGCATTGCTTACAAGATCGCCCTCGGTCCTGTGACGATCACCCCTGGCATCAACTACTTCTTCAACGTCGGCCCGAACATCGGCAACCGCGGTTATGTTGAGCAGTGCGCCAGCTACCTCGAAGCACGCATCGACGGCAGCGTTCCTCTCTACAAGGACGTTCTCTCGCTCGCTCCGTATGTTTCGTTCGGAACCAGCTTCCGTTATAACTTCTCCACGAACGACAATCCTCCGTCCCCTTTCACGGGCACGAACAACATCCAGACCGGTATCGCTCTGCCGATCGCCATCACCAAGAACATCACTGTTTCGCCTTACGCGGCCTACAGCTATCAGTGGTATGGCCTCGTCGGTACGACTCCTTCCACCTTCTGGGGTGGCGGTTCTGTGACCTTCGCGTTCTAAACCAGCGAGTCTAACTCTTCAAAAAGCCCTTCCACTTCGGTGGAAGGGCTTTTTGCTTTTCCGGAACGGAGATCAGGGATGGATCACGGATGGGTTACAGGGGAAGCGATCCGTGCCATCCGTGGTTTCTTTAGGCGTGATGGAGCGAAGCGGGGATTCGTGGCCGGACGGATTGCGGTGGAAGTGCTCGGTTTTCGCAAGGGCGCTCTGAATAAATCCCGCGTGACATCCGTTATCGACGGCGGATATTCGCAGCTATGGATACTTTGGAACTGCTTGGGGTGGCTCTCGGCCTCGCCACCCTTGCCGGCATCAATCTCTATCTGACGGTCTTTGTGACCGGCCTCTCCATCCAGCAGGGATGGATCACCCTTCACCCGCAGTACGAGCAACTGGCGGTTCTCTCCGACCCGATCATCGTCTGGGTGTCGGGCACGCTGTTCGTGCTGGAGTTCTTCGCCGATAAGGTTCCCTGGGTCGACACTCTGTGGGATTCCGTCCACACCCTGATCCGGCCGATCGGCGGCGCCCTGCTCGCCATCACCGTCCTCGGTGATTCCCATCCGGTGTACTCGGTGATCGTCGGCCTCCTGGCCGGCGGTATGTCCCTTACCGCGCATGGCGCGAAGGCCGGCACCCGGTTGCTGGTCAATGCCTCGCCGGAGCCTTTCTCCAATATCGGTCTGAGTCTGGCCGAGGATGTCGGAGTGCTTGGTGGCCTGGCGCTCGTCTACAGCCATCCCGTCGTCGCTCTCGTTGTCGCGGTTCTGGCTGTTGGATTGTTGATCTGGCTCGCACCCCGGGCATTTCGCGCCACCCGGACCATGCTCTGGTTCCTCTGGAATCGCGTTCGTCATGCGATGGGCGCGGCTCCGGCATCGGATGCCCCTCCCACTCTCCCGGTCGACATCGAGATCGCGCTGTTTCGCGAGCGTGGGGAGGAAGCCGTGGTCTGGGCTGCGCCCTGCGTGAGCGGACGCGGCGCGCATTTGAAAGGCAACATCTTCGGATGGCTGTTGCTGACCGGCGGAGAAAAGGGAGGTCTGGACTTCGTCAAAAACGTCGGAAGCAAGCCCAAGCTAGACTCCATCCCGATCTCAGGTTGGAAGGCCACGCATCGCAGTGGCTGGGTCTGCGACCGCGTTGTCCTCTATGAGATCAAGGAAGGCCGGAAGCAGATCTTCCAGTTCGACCGCTCACGCCGGGCGCTGGCGGCTGCTTTCGCCGCCGAGCTCAGCCGCCGGGGCGCTACCGAGCAGTTGGTCGTGGAGAGCGTATAATCGAGTTGGAGAGTCGAGATAAAATAGTTGAGAGCCCGCGACCTGCGCGAAGCGCGCAGAAATAGGGAGGACGAGCGGAAAATGCCCGGGCCGAAAGCCTCAGATCCGCGCAACGCGCGCACTCAAACTCTCAACCAACCACTCTCAACTGAATACTTTTCCCTACGCTCCAATCTGCGCGACCAGGCTCTCCGCGATACGATCCGCGTGTGAGTTGATCAGCTCCGCGTCGCGGCCCTCGATCAGCAGCCGGATCTTGGGCTCGGTCCCCGAGTAGCGCAGGAGGACGCGCCCTTTGCCGGCCAGCGCCTTCTCGGCTCCGGCGATCAATTCCGGGATGTCGCGCAGGGACTCGATCGGCGGCTTCTCGCGCACCTTCAGGTTGCGCTGGGCCTGGGGATATTTCTTCAGACACTGCTTGAGCTCGCTGAGCGGTTTCCCGGTCTCGACCATGATACGGAGAATCTGAAGGGCGCTCACGATACCGTCGCCCGTGGTCGAGAACTCGCGGAAGATCATGTGTCCGCTCTGTTCCCCGCCGATGGAGTAGTCGGAGCTCATCATCTCCGCGATGACATGCCGGTCCCCGACTTTTGTGCGGAGCACCCGGCCGCCCTTTGCCTCGACCGCTTCGTCGAGGCCGAAGTTGCTCATCACCGTCGCGACCAGAGTGTTCGAGGCGAGGACGCCCCGTTCGAGCTGATCGATGGCGGCGATCGCGAGAATCTCGTCTCCGTCCACGACTTCGCCGTTTTCATCGCAAAGCAGCGCCCGGTCCGCGTCGCCATCGTGCGTGATGCCCACATGAGCTCCGGATTCCCGCACCAGGCGCTGGATTTCCGAGGGATAGGTGCTTCCGCAGTCGGCATTGATGTTCGTTCCGTTGGGCGAGTTGTGCGCGACGACCAGGTCCGCGCCCAGCTCGCGCAGGATCGCCGGAGTGGACTTGTAGGCGGCGCCATTTGCGCAATCCACCGCGATCCGCAGGGACTCGAGGGTCATGCCACGGGGGAAGCTCCGCTTCGCATGCTCCACGTAGCGCCCCAGCGCATCGTCGATGCGGGCCGCGCGGCCGATCTTGCCCGCCGTGGGGCGGATGTTCTCGATCTCACCGTTGAAGACAATCTGCTCGATCCTCGCCTCGATGGCGTCGTCGAGTTTGTAGCCATCGTGCCGGAAAAACTTGATGCCGTTGTCCTCGTAGGGATTGTGCGAGGCACTCAGCACGATGCCTGCGTCCGCTCGGAGTGAGCGGGTGATATAGGCCACTCCCGGGGTAGGCAGCGGCCCGATGAGCAGGACATCGACGCCCAGCGAGGTGAGGCCGGCGACCATTGCGTTCTCCAGCATGTAGCCGGAGAGCCGCGTGTCCTTGCCGAGCACGATTTTCGGACGGGTTCCGCCCCGATTTCCATACGGGCCCCCGTTGCTGCTGAAGACATGCGCGGCGGCACGTCCGAGTTTCAGGGCGGTTTCGGCGGTTACGGGCTCGATATTGGCGACGCCTCGGACACCGTCGGTGCCGAAGAGCTTGCGGGAATCAGTCATTGCGGGATGAAGTCTTTGTCTGTGCGGGTGGACGCCAGAGGCCGGGGGAGGGCGATTCCTTGACGTTCTGCTTGATGATATACCACAGCCCGGTCGCGAGCAGAAGGCACACCAGCTTAGGCCTCCAGCGCTGGGTCAGTCTCCGGGCTATCTTCATATTTTTCCACCAGCAGGAGGTGGCTGAGTTGGTTGCGAAACTTTTCGACGTTCAGGTTCCGGTCGATGATGCCGTTGTGACAGATGGAGACCTGGCCGGTCTCCTCGCTGACCACGATCGCGAGCGCGTCGGACTCCTCGGTGAGTCCCAACCCCGCGCGATGCCGCAGGCCGAGATTGCGATCGATGTCCTCGCGCTGGGTGAGCGGGAAAATGCAGCCGGCCGCGACGATGCGGTCGTTCGAAACGATCAAGCCGCCGTCGTGCAGGACGGTCTTCGGCTGAAAGATGGTCAGCACCAGCTCCTTCGAGTAGTCGCAGTCGATCACGACGCCGGTCTCGGCAATCGTCTTCAGATTGATCTCGCGCTCGATGGCGATGAGCGCGCCGAAGCCCTTGCCGGCCAGCTCGAAGACCGTGTCCGTGATCTCTTCGATCGTTTCACGATTCTCGAAGGCGGAGCCGAAAAAACGGTGGCTGCCGAGCTCGGTCAAAGCGCGCCGAAGCTCGGGCTGGAAGATCACGACGAGCGCGATGGCCAGGAAGACCGAGAAGCTGCGCAGCAGCCACCCGATGACGACAAGATTCAAGAGCTGCGAGATGAGCGTCAGCGTCAGGACCACCAGCGCGAGGCCGATGAGGATTCGCGCTCCGCGCGTGCCCTTGAGATACTTGTAGATGTAGTAGAGGGCGACCGAGAGAATGAGAATCTCGATCGGTGCGGTCCAGTTCTCGCGGATGAAGGTGATGGTCTCGGCCATGTCCTATCCGGCGTGGAGGATTGCTTCCGTCATCCGCAGCGCCTCGCGGTGAGGCCGGGGATCATGCACGCGGAAGATCCGGGCGCCCATTTCCCGGCAAAGGCTGGTCAGCGCCACTCCGGGCCAGAATCGATCGGCGGGATCCTCCGATTTCACGATGTGGCCCAGGAAGGATTTGCGCGAGACCCCGATGAGGACCGGACGGTCGGCAATGGCGAATGACGCACAATCGCGAAGGAGCTGTCGGTTGTGCGCGGGGGTCTTGCCAAAGCCGATTCCAGGGTCCAAAGCCATCCGCATGGGGTCAATGCCGCAGGCTACTGCCGCTTCAAATCGCTGTCGAAGGAAATCCCGGACCTCGGTCACGACGTCGCCGTAGTGGGGCGAGATCTGCATGGTTTGCGGGGATCCCTGCATGTGCATGAGCACGATGCCCGCGCCCGTTGTGCGGGCGACCTCCGGCATGGCGGGATCTCCGGAGAGGGCGGTGATGTCGTTGATGATGTCGGCTCCCGCCGCCACGGCTGCCTCGGCGACCCGGGCTTTGCTTGTGTCGATCGAGATCAAGGCGTCCGAATGTTGTCGGATTTCCTGGATGACCGGGATTACGCGCGCAAGCTCCTCATTCTCCGAAATGACCGGCGCTCCGGGCCGGGTCGATTCCCCGCCGACATCGATGATATCCGCCCCCTCCGAGATCATCTTCAGGGCATGCGTGCAGGCCTGACCGGGGGTGGCGAACAGGCCTCCGTCGGAGAAGGAGTCCGGCGTGACATTGAGCACGCCCATGATCGCGCCATGGAGCGAGAGATCGAGCGTCTGGCGGCGGGTTTGCCAGAGAATGGGCATTACTTGCGCCGCGCCTTTGCGGGCTTGGCGAGCCGGATGGCCGCCGAGCGCCCGTGCGCGTCGAGTCCCTCGATTTCGCTGAAGGTTCGCAGGTATGGCAGCGATTTGCCGAGAGACTCCTCGTCGAAGCGCACGATGCTGGTGCGGCGCTGGAATTGATCGACCGTGAGTCCCGCGAAGGATTTGCCCGCTCCGCCCGTGGGCAGTTCGTGGCTTGGGCCGGCCAGGAAGTCACCGCCGACCACGGGCGAGATGCCGCCCAGGAAGATCGCGCCTGTCGTGAGAAGCTCGCTGGCAATTTCGCCGGGATTCTCCGTGGCCACGGAGACGTGCTCCGCGGCGAACGCATTCGCGATCGCGATGGCCTCGTCGAGATCCCGGACCTGTACGAGCTGGGAGTGCGCGAGGGCCTCTTTGAGGAATTCGGGGCGGGCCGATTGCGCGGCCTGTTGCTCGACAGCCTTTGCGACGGCCTCCAGGGTTTTTGCGGAGGGCGTCAGCAGGATGGAGATGCTTCCGTGCCCGTGTTCCGCCTGAGCGAGCAGGTCGGCGGCGATCCATTCCGGATTGGCGGAATCGTCCGCGATCACCAGCACCTCGCTGGGGCCGGGCAGGAGGTCGATGGCGCACAGGCCCACTGCCTGGCGCTTGGCTTCCACGACATAGGCATTGCCCGGGCCGAAAAGTTTCGCCACTGAAGAAATGGTCCTGGTGCCCAGAGCCAGAGCGGCCACGGCCTGGGCTCCGCCCACGCGATAAATCTCTGTCGCGCCACACAGCTTCAGGGCGGCCAGCAACGCAGGGTGCACCGAGCCGTCTTTCGCGGCGGGGGTAACGGCGACGATTTCCGGGACGCCCGCCGTCTGGGCGAGAGTGCAGGTCATCACCGCCGTGGAGACCAAAGGAGCCGTCCCGCCGGGAATGTAGATGCCCACGCGGCGGAAGGCGTCGAATCGCTCGCCGACGATCACCCCCTGCTTGTTTTTCATGAACCAGCTCTCGCGGAGGCTGGCCTTGGCGAATGCCTGCACGTTGGACCGGGCGGCTAGAATCGCCTTTCGCGTCTTTTCGGGCAATGTCGCCACGGCGGACTCGATCTCCGCATCGCTGACGCGCAATTTTTTCGGCGTCAGCTTCGGACCTCCGAATTTTTCGGAAAAATGGAGGAGCGCCTTGTCGCCGTCTTTGGCGATGGCGGCGAAGATCCCGGCGACGGTCTGCTGGACTTGCGGCTCGGGAGCCGATCGCCGGTCGAGCGGTCGCAGTTTGGTTTGATATCCTTTGTCCGTGTGGCGAACGATGCGCATGGCTGGAAGTTAAATCAGAATTTGGCGTCGGCTTCGAGCAGCGCGCGGTACACGCGCTCCAGAGCGTCGGGAAGAATGCGGGCGCC
>Ga0310811_10001020_pt1 | contig 36009 bp, 41 predicted proteins | sample YCmetagenome_FD_207642 | JGI IMG/M metagenome (GOLD analysis project Ga0310811, IMG submission 207642) | Soil microbial communities from experimental microcosm in Duke University, North Carolina, United States - YC | ecosystem: Engineered > Artificial ecosystem > Soil microcosm > Unclassified ... | reverse complement strand
GGGGGGGGGCGGGCCCCAACTGGGCCCCCCCCCCCCGCCACTCAGCTGTCTACCTGGCGCTGTCTACCTAGCTATCGCCTATTCCTCGCTCTTCGTCGGCTTGGGCTGCACATACGGCGCCGACATCCCCCCGTTGAACGCCGCGTGCCGCCCGTTGGCGCCGGCCCCGTTCGCGCCATTCGCATGCCCATGACCGTGCAGGTGCAGATTCGGCCGACTGATCCGCACGTCGTGCCCGTTGACCTGCACGCCGTGCCCGTTCACCCGGACGCCGTGCTTGCGCACCCCGCCCATCAGCCGCTTCGTCCGACGCCGCAGCGCCGCGGCCCGTTCGCCCTCGCTGCCCTCCGCGCCGTCCCCGTCCCCGTCCGACGTGCCGCGATTCTTCACCTTCCGCGCCGCGGCCCCCGCCACCGAGGACCCCGCGCTCCCGGCCTTGTGCAGCGCGGTCGAGGCCCCGCTGCGCACCCGCGGGTCGCGCACCACCGCCGAAGCCGCCGCCGCGGACTTGTCGTAAAGACCCCGTCCGGCGCGACTGCCCGCCAACAACCCCACGGCCAGCCCCGCCGCGAACCCCAGCTTCGCGCTCACCTGCGCCTCCTCGGATCCGAGCACTAGGTACGATTTGTCCGATCTTATGAACCATCGCCCGGATACCCCGCCCGCCACCCCTCAAACCGCCCGCCCCGCCCGGCGCCCCCGCCACCTCCCCGAAACCCCCGCGCCGCACCCCGATAACCCGGTTGGCCCGCACCCCCCTGAATGCGCTAAGGTTGTTCCCGCGAGGCCGGGTGGCAAGCCAATCGGCCAAGCTGAAGTGCACCGATCCTGCATAGCTCAATTGGCAGAGCAGCCGGCTGTTAACCGGCAGGTTATAGGTTCGAGTCCTATTGCAGGAGCGCGAGAACGTCTCCGAGGCCCCGCGCCCCGGAGACGTTTTGCATCCGGCGGGTGAATTGGTTGATACCGGACAGAACCGGGCACAACCCCTCCGCCGGAGCGCCAGGGGCGGTAGCTCAGCCGGTTAGAGCAGAGGACTCATAATCCTTGGGTCGTGGGTTCGAGTCCCACCCGCCCTACCGAGGTTGGACATCCGACCAGGCTTGTGACCTGCGGATATACATGAAGTCGCCCGAATGGTTGAACCTTTCGACGCCTCGTCGGCTGCTTTTTCACCCAAATGGCGAGCGAATGGCGAGCCGGACCCTTTATCAACACTCGCCTATAGCTGTTGGTCACCTTACTGTCACGGCTTGCGTTCGGTGTGATTCGGTGTCGCCGACGGCTGCGCCGTGGTTTCGACGGGTCCGTGTCCGTCCGGTCTGTGCCGGGCGATGCCGTGCATTGCCGGATCGTGTCGGATCGTACCGGGGGGTGTCGTGGATGATGGCGTGCCGTTCTCGGCCGTCTGGTGACGGGACATGCCATCTGATGTCGGCGGGTGCCGCCCGGTGTCATCGAGTCCGCTCTCCGGGCTCCGCGCATCGGTCGTGTCGGATCGGCACTGGCCGACAGAATCCGGCATCGGGCGACACGGGGCGACACCGCGCGGCATGTCCCGGGTCCGTCCGGCACGATGCGGCACAGTCCGGACCGAGCCGGATGATCCGGGATTTGTTGCGGGCTCACGGCGGTAGGGCAGCGGCGCCGTGGCACCGAACGGCATTATCCGGACTGTGGCGACAGCCGTCGGCACCCAGCGGTACGGATTGACACCAGCCGTCACACCACTGGCCCTGCGCGCCCCACCGGGCCGCAGGCGCACCGCGCCAGATCCACGACGAGGTCGGTGAGCGTTGCATTGGTTTACTGTCGCCGCAACGGAATCCACTCCCCAGTACCTATATCCCGTATCGAGGTGGGCTGATGCTGACCGGCGTGGTTATCGCGGAGAGTCTGCGCGTCGGCGCGCAACTGCACAGCGAGGCCTTCAACATCACGCGAATCACGCGCGTCCCAGTCGCGCGCGCAGCCGATGGCCAGCCGCCGGTCTGGACGCTGCTCGAGTTCGAAGCCGATGAAGCCCAGGCAGAGGCACTCGCCGGGCACCTGGCAGCTGCTTTAGACGCAACCGGCGCCTGGTACGTCGATTTCCGTTCCGCCGACGAGTCCTTCGTCGTATTCGCAGGGAAAGTCGTCCGTTATGACCGCGGCGATGCCGATGGCCGTCGTCGAGCCGAGCACTACGCTCGCTCCATCGGCGTCCCGGACTCCCAACTCGATTGGCGCCAATAGGCACCCTGATTCCCTACAAGCTGACCGCTGGAAGGCGCCACCACTTGCGGGTCCCGCCCTGCTCAAAGCCCTGGCCGAGGCAGGTCTCCGGCGTCAAGGCGGGTGTCGAGTTCCCACAGGGCGGTCTTGTCGTCGTCATAGCGCAGAGCTGTGTGCGCGTCGTTGAAGGCGGCCCAGCGGAACTCGCTGTGCTCGTGCGAGACGACAACCTGTTCGCCGCCGCCGACCTCCATGGCGAAGTGGTGCTTGGCGACGATGTACAGGTCCTCGGGCCAGTTCGCGGCCGCCGCGAAGCATGTCCGCGGGACCCCGCTGACCATGTCGAGCTTGAACATCGGACCGGTCAGGCCCGCCTCCTCCATACTCTCCCGGAGCGCGGCCGCGGCCAGATCCTCACCGTCCTCGACCCCGCCTGCCACCACCTGCCAGCATCCGTCGTCGGCCCGGCAGAAGATCGCGTACTCGGGCCCGGAGGGTGTCATACGGTACGGGAAGACGGTGACCTGAAGGGGCTGTCGCACGTGATCTCCTCGCTCGTTATCGGCGTGGGCGCTCGCATCGGAACTGCCTGCGGTCCAGCGTTCAGATTCCATCGGCCAGTAGCTTGCCGGCTTCCGCCCGCATCGGGCCGTAGAGCGGTTCTCGCTCATCGGCCCACGTCAGCAGTTCGGCACACTTGAACAGTCGCATGACCCGGCCCGAACGCGACTCGAGATCGGCCCGGAGGCGGCCGAGGACCTGCGCGGCGAGCGCAGGGGCGGTCAGCGACCCGGCCCAGAGGCTGGCCGCGTCCAAGCCTCGCGGGGCGCGGCTTACCTCGATCCTGGTCGCGTTCGTGCAGGTCATGCATATCTTTGTGTGTGAGGCACGTGAGGCACGAAGTTTCCGGCGAGCCATAGCGTGCGGTGCCCGGCGAGGACGGCGGCCGGGCTGTGCCCAGGCAGGCGGCGCGTGCAGGAAGGTACCCGCTGGTGGGGCGGGCGCGTTGACGGTAGCGATGTCAAGGCAAGAAGGACGGTGGTGGGTCGGTCGCGAGTCCGAGTTCTTATCCGCTCGGGAACCGGCGGGAGGATGATGGCGGCAGACGGCGTGCCCGTGGTGTAGTGTGAGCGATACCGGCGGTCACATTCGCAAGGCGGCTTTCAGACGCCCGTGCACCGGTCGATCACCAGCCGGGCCTGAGGGGCCCGGATCGGCGGACCTTCTCCATCCTGGAAGCCTTCTCGGCTTTCACCGGGCGACATCGGCGGTTTCTTCCGCGGTCGCTCGCCTCTGGTGATCCGTCCGTGCATCCCGGGTCGCCGCCAGCGAAGGGAATCCTTATGGCCACAGGCACTATCAAATGGTTCAGCGTCGCGCGGAAGTACGGGTTCATCGCCCCTGACGAGGGTGGCAAGGACGTGTTCGTGCACATGACCGCGCTGGCCGCGGCCAAGATCCCGTACCTCGACGACGGCACGAGGGTCTCGTTCGACCTGGATGAGAACACGAGCAAGCTCTCCGCGGTCAACCTGGCTGTGCTGGCGATGGACTCGCCGGGAAGCGCCGCCGCCTCATAGCGGTTTCAAGCCGGTCGGCAGCACGCGTGCAGGAAGTAGAAACCTCAGTTGGTCGCCTGGGCTGGGCATACAGCGCTTTCGGTGGCCTAGCCGGTCGTGTCTCCCGCGGGCCGGGATTCGAGCACATGACGGCGTATTCGCGATCGAATGGGATGATCACCATGACCGAGCAGCTTCGCTGCACAGTGAGTATCGAGCCGGACCGTGCGGTGCTATGGGTGCGTGGGGAGGTTGATATCGCCACGGCCGATCAGTTCCGTGAGGCGGCGCTCGCCGTGGTGCGGCAGTGGAGGCGGGTCGTGTTCGACGTCGAAGGCGCGATGCTTCTCGATGCGAGCGGGCTTCGCGTGCTGGGCGCCGTCTCGTGCGAGGCGCGGCGGCTCGGACACCCCGTTCCGGGGCTGCGCGGAGTCCGACCCCTTCTTGCCAAGTCTCTGAAGGCCACTGGCTTGCTTGACTCGTTCGTCCGGGAGCCGGCCGCTCCTTTCAGCCGGATTCTCGCTCCGGCAGGCGGCCACCACTCAGCGCTTCCCGGCATCCGCGGCAACGCCGCAGCAGCCTGAGGCAGGCGCACAGGCCGGCCGCCGTATCTTCTGCGCGGGCCGGGGCGCTTGTGTCCGCTCCGCATCCGAGGGCTTATCCCGAGGGACCTAATCCTGGGGTCTCCCGCGTCATGTGAACGATGCTTGATTCTTTCTCGCCCTCCTGGCCGTTCGCGCGCCACCGGCCCGCCACGCGGCCGGGTTCTCAAGGAGGGTGCGCCCCGTGTGGGGCTGGTCGCTCGTGCCCTCGAGCCTCCGGCCATCCGTCTTCGATGGCTTGTGAGGCGTGTTACCTATGGTCAACTATGGTTTCCTGGGCACTTATCCGCCGACCCAGTGCGGGCTGGCGACGTTCTGCGCGGCGCTGCTGCGGCAGTTGCTGAATCCCATAGCCGGTGATCGCTGCGGTGTCGTGCAGGTGGTCGACGGCGCCTACCAGAGCATGCGGCACGAGCCGGGTGGGAAGGATACCGGCCACCAGCTCGGCGCGGAGCGCGCGGCCGAGGTACTCAACCGCTATGACGTCCTGATCCTCCAGCATGAATACGGCATCTACGGCGGCCTGGACGGTGAAGATGTGCTCGAGGTGCTCGAGCACGTGAAGATCCCCGTGATCGCCGTCCTGCACACGGTGCCGGCCAGCCCGACGCCGCATCAACATGTGGTGCTCCAACGCGTGATCGACGCGTCCGATGCCGTCGTCGTGCTCTCCCAGAGTGCCGCCGCCATTCTCGAGGGCGGCTATCTGATCGGCGCGAGCCGGATCAGCGTCATTCCGCACGGCGCCCCGGTGCTCGGTCATGCGCGACCGGGCCCGGCACACGGCCGTGGTGGACCGACGATCTTGACGTGGGGGCTGTTGGGGCCGGGCAAGGGAATCGAGTGGGCCATCTGCGCGCTCGGCCGGCTACGCGACCTGCATCCGGCGCCCCGGTACCTGGTGGCCGGCCAGACCCACCCGAAAGTGCTCGCCCAGCAGGGCGAGGCCTACCGCGACGCTCTGCGCCGCCGGGCACAGGCCGAGGGCGTCTCCGATCTCGTCGAGTTCGACCCGGTCTACCGCGCGGTCGGGCCGCTGATGGACATGGTGCGTCACGCGGATGTGGTGCTGCTGCCCTACGACTCGACCGAGCAGGTCACCTCCGGCGTGCTGATCGAGGCGGTAGCGGCCGGACGCCCGGTGGTCGCGACCGGGTTCCCGCACGCCCGGGAACTGCTCGGCAACGGCGCCGGCCTGGTGGTGGCGCACCGCGACCCGAAGGCGATGGCCGAGGCGGTCCGCCGGGTCCTGACCGAACCGGGCTTGGCCGAGACGATGAGCGCACGCTGCGCCGAACTGGCCCCCGGTCTGAAGTGGGCCGCCGTGGCCGATGGCTATCGGGCGCTGGCACGCACGCTGCTGGCCGCCCCCGCGGTGGTCGCGCCGTGACCGGACCCAGGACCGTGCTGCTTGACGCGGCGTTCACCCATCTCGCCCGCCTCAGCGACGACACCGGCCTGTTCGAGCACGCCTGTCACGCCACGCCGCGGCGCGAGCACGGCTACTGCGTGGACGACGTCGCCCGCGGACTGATCGTGCTGTGCCGACAACCGGGCCCCCACCACCACGCCGAGTCGTTCGACGCGATCACCGAGAGGTACCTGGCGTTCATCGCGCACGCCCAAAGCGCCGACGGGCGGTTCCACAACCGCCTCGGCTTCGATCGAGCCTGGCAGGACGAGCCGGGGCTCGGCGACTGGTGGGGCAGGGCGCTGTGGGCGCTGGGCACCGCCGCGACCCGCTCACAGCTGCCGTGGGTGCGTCAACGCGCCCACCAGGCCTTCGAATCCAGCGCTCGCCAACGCCCGCCCTGGCCGCGTGCGATGGCGTTCGCGGCACTGGGCGCCGCCGAGATCCTCACCGCCCACCCCACCGACCAGAACGCGATCGACCTGCTCGCCGACGCGGCGAAGATGATCGGCCTGCGCGAGCCCGGCTCGCCGTGGCCCTGGCCCGAGGACCGGCTCGGTTATGCCAACGCCGTCTTCCCAGAGGTGCTCATCGCCGCGGGAGAACTGCTTCTCGACGCCGACGCCGGCTACCACGGTCTCGAACTGCTCGAATGGCTGCTGGCCACCGAGAGCGGGCCCGGCCACCTGTCACCGACCGGATCCGGCGGCTGGCACCCGGGCCGGCCCCGGCCCGGCTACGACCAGCAGCCACTGGAGGCCGCGGCCCTGGCCGATGCCTGCGCGAGGGCGTTCGAAGTGAGCCGGGACGTGCGCTGGCTCGCCGGGCTCGAGCGCGCGGTCGACTGGTTCCTCGGGCGCAACGACCAGAACACTCCGCTCTACGACCTGGACAGCGGCGGCTGCTACGACGGGCTGCACCCGCAGGGCAGCAGCCTCAACAAGGGTGCCGAGTCGACACTGGCGTTGATCTCCACCCTGCAGCAGGCCCTGAGGTTCGCGAGTCACCGATGAGCACGCAACCCGCCCGGACCGCCGCGAGGGCCGCCGGAGATCTGATCACCCGTTCGCCCCTGCGCCTGGCCCCCGACCCGAGCAGGGTGATCGCGAAACTGTTCGTGCCCGGCGAGGAGGTGCCGGAGCACGACTCGCGCACCGCGCGCGTCATCGCGCGGGTGCTGGCGCTCGAGGAAGCGCAAGCCGGCGAGGCCCTGTCCGCGACCCTCGCGTCGTTCGCCGCACGCCACCGGGACCTGCGTGCCACCTTCGCGGACCACTTCGAGACCGTGGCGCACCGCATTCCTCGCGCCGCGACCCTCTCCGACGCGCGTCGCCTGCTGATCGGCTCGTACTTCACCCAGGAGTACGCGATCGAGGGCGCCGCGTTGTGCAACCCGTCCATGGTCGCCCATCCCGACCAGAACGGCCTCGGCCCAGGCGAGGCCCGGTTCGTTCTCAGCGCCCGAGCGATCGGCGAGGGCCACTTCTCCTGCATCGAGTTGCGTACCGGGGTGCTCGGGCCCGGCGGGCGGATCGATCTGGAGCAGCCCGCGCCCCACCCCTGCCTGGGCCGGGTACGCCCGCCGGCCTACGACCTGCGGCAGTTCGAGGCCATGCTGTCCGCGACCGGCGGCGACGACGAGGTCACCGCGTTCCTGCACCGGCACCTGCCCGGCCCGTTCTTGGCAGCAGAACTCGAGCGCACGCTGCAGAAGCTGCCGACGCCCCTGACCGCGCGGCAGGGAACCCACCGGACCATCGAGCGCATCCGCTGGATCACCGCGTCCACCTACGACCTCGAATTCCCAGCCGACACCGCGGTCAGCGAACGCGTCCTGTGGCCCCACGCGCCGACCGAACGCCACGGCATGGAAGATGCCCGGTTCGTCCGCTTCACCGACGACGACGGCGACTGCTCGTACTACGCGACCTACACCGCGTTCGACGGCGCCACGGTCACACCCCAGTGCCTGCACACCACCGACTTCCGCACCTTCCACGTCACCCAGCTCACCGGCTCGGCCTCGGTGAACAAGGGCATGGCGTTGTTCCCCCGGCGGATCGGCGGGACCTACCTGGCGCTCTCCCGTTGGGACCGGGAGACCACGAGCATCGCGACCTCCCCGGACAACCGGAACTGGACCATCGGCGCCGCCGTGCACACCCCGCACCGCCCCTGGGAGCTGACCCAGGTCGGCAACTGCGGATCCCCGATCGAAACCGACGCGGGATGGCTCGTACTCACCCACGGCGTCGGCCCGATGCGCACCTACACCATCGGTGCGATGCTCCTCGACCTCGACCACCCCGACCAGGTCATCGCCCACCTGCCCGAACCGCTGATCGCGGCCACCGCGCACGAGCGCGAGGGCTACGTCCCCAACGTCGTCTACTCCTGCGGCGCGATGCGCCACCACGACACCCTCGTCATCCCCTACGGCACCGCCGACACCGCCGTCTCCTTCGCCACCGTGCCCATCCCCGACCTCATCAGCCGGATGCGCCGCGCAGCGCATGCGGGTGGCCAGGAGCTCTAGCGACAGGTACGCGCGTCATTAAATCAGTGCTCTTGTAACCATATGCTGATGGTCATGCCGCCGATGCTCGATCCGCCCTGAACACGCCGTCGAATCGGACCACCTCGATGCCGACACGCGTGGGCTGCCTCACACCGTGGGGGCGGCGAGCCCGTTCGCGCGACGCCCCTGACGTACTTCCCATAGAGCCGAGGTCGGCTCGGCACGGAAAACTAGAGAGCGGAGTAGAGTGCGGATATTCTCGGCATTTCGCGCACCGACAATCGGATCGGTGTCGCCGCGGACAAGTTGCAGACACGGATCGGCCTTTGATCCGGAAACAGGGCCTGGCATGCCGAAACCCAACATCTCCCCGCCCTCCGTCGCCGAGGCGGCCGTCACCCCCGCCGACGGGGCCCGCCGTCCTTCCCACCGAGCGCAGCCTGTACGACCTGCTCACCGGGGGCCGGCGCGGACGGGCAACCGGACGCCGGTGACCACCAGGCTCACCGCCGTGGCCCTCGCCACAGTGGTATTCGGCACAGTCGTCACATACGGGTGGGGCCCGTCATCGGTACGGGCGCTGGCGATAGGCCTTCTCGTCATGCTCGCGGGAACGGCCTGCCTGGCCGGTGTGCTGGTCCGGAGCGTGCTCGGGCTGCGCCGCACGACGCGGGCCAGCCGCCCCGCGACAGCCTCCCTCGATACCGACCGGATCGGCAGCCCGATTCCCGTGGAGATGTCCACGGCCGCAGCGCTGCCAGTGCCGCGGCCCGCCGGAAACCGCCGCCAGGCGGGGTGAGAGGTAAACCATCACGCAACGACGCGAGAGGTAAGCCGGCCATGCGGAGACCGATTCGGTGTGGCGCCCCTTCCGCCCTTTCTGTTCGCCGATTTCTGGCGGGTACCGAGTCGGGCGCGGTCAACCGGGATCAGCCTGGAGCCTGTCGGCCGGCTCGGACATCGATGAGGATCTGCTCGGCCGGTGTGAGATTGTCCACGCGCACGGCCTGGGCCATGGCGGCACGTGCCGCCTGCGGGGTCGCGGACGGCGGCACGACCAGCAGCACGAAGTGGTCCCGGTCTCCCCGGCTGATCAGAACGGTGTCGTCGCCGATCGGGAAGGAGTCGATGTGGACAACTCGATCGTCGATGACCAGCCGGGTCGGAAGCCCCTCCCACCCCGCGGCGTCCAGACCGACGCGAGTAATCGGGCCGAGATGCTCGGTCAGGGCGCTCACCAGGGCAGGGAGTTCAGCGGCAATGTCACGAGACCGGGGCCACCATGCGCCGTCGAGGCTGCCCTCGCGGGACCGAGTGGTCTCCAGGCGCAACAGAGCGGTCCCCGGCCTCACGCTGTGGAAAACGGCGCTCGGCAGTTGTCCGGTGACAGCGGGAGTTACTGGGTCGGCCATGACGAGTCCGTCCCCCTTTCCCATGTGAAGAGGTTGGCGACGCTCCACCGTCTCCACACTACGCCGCAGCCGCTCGCACGGACATTTCACTGCCGCCTCACTGCCGCCGCCGAGGGTGCGGTTCAAGAACGGTCGGCGGCGAGCTCCGCCCCAGGGCCGCTCCAGGTAGACTGAAGCCGCCGAGGCAGTTCGCAGTCCGCCATCCACGGCGGCCCGTCGCCGGTGTACGGATTATTCCGGGCCTTTCTCCGCCCGGGGACAGGCTCGCATCGTGACCGCGACGAACGCTTCCCCTACTCTTCGACAAACCCTTCCGACCGCAGCCCGGCTACGGCTCAAGCCGCCGGGCAGCCACCCGGGAATGGTCAACGGCGCCTGGTGGCCGCGAACCCGCGATCTGACATGCGAACTTCCGCCACTGATCGCGGCGCTCGACCGCGCGTGGGGGCGGATCTACCACGTCACCGTGCAGGTCGGCATGTGGCCCGAGATCCCCAAGAAGGTGGTCACCGGTGATCACGTCGTACGCGTCGGCTGGTTCGACGCCGAGCAGGACCCCAACGACATCTGCCTGATCTCCCTGCGCGGCGGCGAGCGCTGGGACCTGCTCGTCATACCCCCGGAACTCGACGCGCAGGCCGCCGAGCGCCTCCTGGCCAACGCCACCACGCCAGGCATTCTGCAATCCGCGAGCGCACTGCTCGCCGCAGTCAAAGCAGATCCGACGGGGCACCGCTCGGACCCCGGGCAGATATCCGCCTGGGAATCCGAAGGCGGACCCGCGCACGACGCGGGGAGGCGAGCGACGCCGTCGATGCTCATGGGAGTCGAAGGCACGTAGCTCCCCGAGCAGCCGGGTTGCTTCATCCGTGGCTTGATCGTGAACCGGGCTGGTGTATTCGGGTGCGGCTGCGATGATCTGGCTGCAGAAGAACAGCGCCATCAACCTCCCGGTCCGGCTCTCGAGATCGGCTCGCCGGTGTTCGCGGATCTGCTTGGCCAGTGCCGGGATGGCCAGAGAGCTCGCCCAGAGCCGGGCCGGGTCCATACCTCGCGGGCAGGTACCCCAGTCCTCCCAGTCGGGAGCGCGGGCGGGGGGTTGAAGTCCTCGACCGTGGTGACCCGGCCGGTATCCGCATCCGCACGCAGATTGCCCCAGTCGACGAGCTTCTCCAGCGCGGCCGAGACGGCCTCCAACGGCACGGCCTCCACCGTCACCGTCCCGCTGTCTTCGGCCTCGTCCCGCCGCAGATCCCCGTGCACATCCTCCGGACGCAGATGCACCGTGAACCGGTCACGCGCCCGCGCGAAAACGGACAACACCCGGCCGTACAGCGGGGCGTTCGGCGCACTCAGATAGGCGAACGGCTGCGGTTCCGTCTCCGTCGTCACCCGAAGATTCTCTCAGAAGCCCCGAAACCGCCGTGCCGCCTTCACGCAGCCTCACCCGGCGCACAGGAGCGCATGCGGAATGACCGAACCGGCGGCAGCCGAATGTCACGCCTGCCATGCGCCAACGAGGTCTTCCGGCCCCCAGTGCGCAGCCAGTGGGAGGTCGTCGGTGACACCGCAGCGTGACACGGCGACCAGGGGCGTTGTCTCGTCGGCACCCGGGACGGCGAGCATGTCCCGCACCAGGCTGTCGTATTCACGGCGGCCGAAGGGCTGGGTTTCGAGCCACTTGATCGAGCCGAGGAAGTGGACCTGTTTGGCCACCGGTTCGCGGTCCACGCCGACCAGGTCGATCTCGGGGTTGTTCTGCCGGTTCCACCAGCCGCCGACCGCTTCAGTATCCGGCCAGCGCTCGCTCGGAAGCAGCCGGAGAAGGGAATCCCGGATGACCGGCTCGACGGCGCGCCCGCGCCAACTGGGCCAGGAGCGTTCGATGCGCTCGAACAGGATGTCTCCCCTGCCGCGTTCGACCAGCGGGATACCGCGCTGGAGAAAGGCGAGCCAGAAACGCAGGTACGGGTCGGCGATGCGATAGCGCTTGTTCTTGGTGTCCGCTTTGACCGACAGCGGGCTGTCGGTGGCGATGACGCGTTTGTCCAGCAGCGTGTTCAGGATCGGTGAGAGGGTTCCGGAGGCCAGCGGGCTCGCCCCGCCGGCCTCCGTGGCGATCATGGTGAAGGTCCGTTCTCCGCTGCCGACGGCTTCCAGGACGGCGCGGGAGTGCGAGGCCTCAGGGAACTCGCCCAGCAGGGACAGTTCCCCGGCCATCAGGAGTGGCGAGAGTGGATCGGCCAGTTCCCGGCGCAGATACCCGGCGAGGTCCATCCCGGGCCGCCACGCTTGAACAACCTCGGGGAAACCCCCGGTGACCAGCAGCGCGTCGATCGCTGCGGCGGCGTCAAGACCGGTCATCGCCTGCACGTCCGCGAGATGAAGTGGATTGACCGTCATCCTCGCCGCACGCCCGAAGAACGGGCGGCCGTAAGACTGCAGCGCCTCCATCACCGACAGGTCGCTGCCGACCAGGATGAGCAGCACCGGCTTGGCGCTCAGATGCCGGTCCCAGACGGTCTGGAGCGCTCCTTCGAATTCGCGGTCCTGCTCCGCCAGCCACGGGATCTCATCGAGCACAGCGATGCTCGGCATATCGTCGGGAACCGCCAAGGCCAGGGCGCGCAACGCCTGGTTCCAATCCCCGGCCGCCAGTCCGGCCACGGCCTCGGCTCCGGGCAGATCGGATCCGGCGATCGCCGCGGCGAAGTCGGCCCGCTCAGCGACCGGATTGCGACCCCGGGTCGCCTGGAACACCACATACGGCGACTGCGCCCGGTCGCAGAACTCCTGGATGAGACGAGACTTACCCACCCGTCGCCGACCGGTCACGATCACCGCCCGGCCATGACTCGCCCCCGCGCCACCCGCGATCTCCTCGACGACCCTGCCCAGCAGTTCCAGATCTGCCGCCCGACCCTTGAACTCCACCAGCAGCGCTCCCTACATAGATTGAACCTAACGTAGATTCGATCTTACATCATTGCCTTAAATCTGGCAGCCCACCCAGCCTGCGATGCAACTTCTCCCCGGCGACCGGCCACCGATCGGCGGCGTCCTCAGCGCCCTGGCCGACGGGGCCGCCCCAGCAGCGGTGGACACAGGGCGCAATGACCATGCCTGGAGTCGACACGGTTTTCAACACCACTTTGGCGTACGCGCTGTCTGGGATGCGTGCGGTTTGGGCTCGGCTCCGCGAATCGGCTGTGGAATTTGGGCACGATTCGGCAACACCGTGCGGTTCATCCGGAGCATTGCGGCAGAGTCCTTGCTCATGTCTGCTCGCCGACGCGATCATCGTGATCTGTCAGCCACCGTTGCACGTCTGCGTACCGAACTGCGCGAGCAGCGACGCGAGATCCAACGCCTGCACGTAGAGAACGAGGTCCTGCGCGAAGCCGCGGAACCGTTGATCCACCACGCTCCCGCGCGCGAGCGCTTCGCGTTCATCCACCGGCTACGCGGCCGATTCGGCATCCGCCCGCTATGCCGGATCCTGGTGATCGATCACAGCAACTACCACGCATGGGTTAGGGCGAAGGCCCGCCGCGACGAGCGCACGATCGCCGACGAGGAACTTGTCGCATGGAACCTGGAGACCCATACCGCGTACCCGGCCTACCGTACCGAGCGCGTCACCCGCGAGCTCAAACGCCAAGGTGTCGAGGTCGGCCGCCGCCGCGTAGCCCGACTGATGCGCGAGCACCGCATCGCCGGAATCACCCGCCGCAAGCGCAGAACCCTGACCAAGCCCGACGCCGCCGCGGCGGCAGTCCCGGATCTGCTGCAACGCCAATTCACCGCCCCGATGCCCGGGCTGAAGCTGACCGGCGCCATCAACTGCTTTCCAACCGGCGAAGGCTGGCTCCACCTCGCGACCGTACTGGACCTGTGCAGCAAGGAGTTGACGGGGTACGCGATCACGCCGCACATGCGCGCCGGCCTCGCGGTCGATGCGATCACGGTGGCACATCGTGCCGGCCTGGTCGCCGGAACGCTGCGGAGCGCCGCGCCGCCGAGGCTGTCGAGGTGGCACGTTCGCTCTCAAACTCGCTCCTGCTCGCATCAGCGCTGATGAGTGCCGCAAAAGTCAGCCGGATAGCCGGTCACGTCGCACAAGCCGCCGACGCGCTCAACGAGGCGATCGACCTTTTCCAGTCGCTCGGGGCCGTCGATCGCGCCGCAGAAGCCGAAGCGGAGCTGGCCCGGCTCGACGATCAGCAGTGAATCCAGCGCCGCATTCGGGAAGTCATACGCCCTCCCATGGCGGCGTGCGGAGTTCGCGGCGTTCAGGCGGCGGTCGGCACGTTGATCGCGGCGCCGGTTCGCACAGCGTCCACCACAGCCTGATGCAGTTCGCGGCTCTCCCGCTCCGACGCGCACGGAACAGGGCTGTCGGCGAGGGTGCACCAGTCGGCCGCGCCGCTGTACTGCACGGTGATGATCGCTTCCTGGCCAACCCATGTGGTGTGCACGGTCACCTCCCCCTTGAGCACGCCGCCTTCGACGGTGTGGACACCGGCGTGCCCGCTGTAAACCCCCGCCGTCGTCCACGTCGCCCAACCCATGATGATCACCTACAAGTTAGCGCCTGCGGCTCGGCCCGTGATACGCGAACCTTCCATGCAGCAACTATGGGCTGCGAACGGGTAGGCCAGGTAGGGCCGAGAGTCCCGAGAAGATCTCCCTCGCCGCGGTTCGACGTGCGGAGCGAGCGTCGGCTCGGAGGCGACCGCGTGAACTCCGGCTTCGACGCGAGGTTAGGGCCGGAACTGGGGCCGGCGGCGGCTTGGAGTTGCCGCGCCGGTCTCCGTCGTCGCCTGGTTGCTCAGTGGGAGAAGCGGACCTCGGGCAGGACGCGGGCGAGCCATTTCGGGCAGGCCCAGGCCGCGCGACCCATCAGGCGCAGCAGGACAGGCAGGAGCACGAGGCGGATCACTTCACGGCGCCTCGGCCCGGGATGCGGATGGTCAGCGATTTCACCGAGCAGCCCACCGAGCAGGGCGGACTGTATCTGGCCTGCTGGACGGACCTGGCCACGCGCGAGATCGTCGGCTGGTCGATGGCCGAGCACCACCGCGCCGAGTTCGTCGTGGACGCGCTGAAGACGGCGGTCGGCCGCGCCCGGCTCGAGCCGGGCTGCATAGCGCACTCGGACGCGCGGCTGTGTGTGCCCTGCGTTCCCTGCCTTACCGCCCTCCGCCGTGCCGTCGGAGAGTTAATCAACATCCTGCGTAATGGTGATGATCCGCGTGGAGACGCGGTGCAGGACGTCGACGAAGGGATGATCATCCGGGATCCGGGTCGACCTCACTCCTGGACGTCGAGTTCGACCGGAGGCAGGTTGCGCACCTGGTCTTTGGTGAGGTTGACCCGGACGCCGTCCGTCATGTCCTTCAGGTCGACCACCGCGCTGACCGGGATGGCCGCCCTCTTCCGACCCCAGATGTGGCCCTCGTCGAGCAGCACGTGGGTGACGTGGTGGTCGACGCGGTCCACGACGAGCCCCTGGACCCGGCCGATCGACCCGTCGGTGGCGCGGACGTGCTCGCCGCGTCGCACGTGGATATCGCCGAGGGGTGTGTCCTCGTGGGCGAGCGTGCGAGGCTCGGCCTGGCGACCGAGCCGGTAGTGCGGCCAGGTCAGCATCTGCTCCTGCCGATAGCCCCAGTGCCCGCTCGCGCCGGACAGGAAGTGCGTCTCCTGCGCGCGTTCGAGGGTCTCGAACTCGCCGAGGGAGCAGCGCAGCACGATCTCGCCGTTCGTCCGCCGATTCGCGGATTCCACGAGGCCGACGGGTACGAGGCGCGAGGGCCTCTCGCGATGGTCCGGCTTGACGACCAGGTGGGTCAGGACGGGGCCGATGGGCTCGATGACCACCCGCCGCAACTGCCCGCACACCCCGTCGCTGCACCGGACCGCGCTGCCGATGGTGAACTGCCTGGCATGAAGTGTGCTCATGGGATCCTCGCCGCTTTCCTCGCTTGGCTGTCGTTCGGTCACGAGCGGCGAAGAGGCGCGGGGGCCGGACGGATCCAGGCACGCTGAATGGTTTCATCATCTCACCGATCAACGGCAAGCGGTACCCGCGCGAGCACCTGGCAGTGATCGTGTTAAGCGCCCGTGGCGAGGGGGCCGTCTGACGGCGTGTCGGCGGTTTCGGCGCGGGCAGGCAGGTTCCCACCGCGAGGATGTCCAGCAGCCAACGCAGTCTGGCACTGGCAGCCGCCACGCGCAGCCACCCGCCTCTCTCGTCGGCGCGCATACGGGCCCTGGCCAAAACGCGGATGCCGGCGGCATCGCAGAAGCTCAACTGCGCGGTGTCGAGAACGAGGCGGTGGTGACCGGTGGCGGCGAGGTACGCGAGGCAGTCCTCGAACTGCGGGGCAGTCACGATGTCCAGTTCTCCGGAGACGGCCACCACTACGACGCCGCCGCGGTGGTACTGCTCGCCGATGGTGAACTCTGGCATGATCATCGACCTCGAATTCTCCGGGACGGGTCCGCTCGGGCGGGTCACGTGCATCGCCGGGGTCCGGGGTGACGAGATCAGACTACCTGCCGAAACGCGGTTCGGCGGCGGTTCACCGACTCTGGATACGACAGGCCCCCGAGTTCCGCACGCCAGTAGCCACAACCTGCGCCTGTCGGATCTCGCCGGGGACGTGTCCCAGGGCTCGACGACGGCGATCGGGCCCGTCCCAGGGCCCTGAATCATAGGCTGGAACACGGCCCTGAGACACGACGCCTAGGCGTGTACCGTGACCGGCTCCAGACGAGCTTGCCGGGCAGGCGATGCCGTATGCCCGTCACGCTCCCGCGCATCGAACCATCGCCGTGACCCGCCTTCGGACTCCCCGGCGCCGAGCACCTCGGGATCCTCGGACGGCCCGGCCATATGCGCGGACGCCACGGCCGGCAGGGCGCTCGCGGTCTGCGAGTCTCCCGGCGTGCCCGCCCTGACCATCAGGCGCACCGCGGATCCGGGATCGAACTCCGGGACACGACCAGCGGATCCCGGCGTCCGCCGAGGCTGATGGAGGTCAGGCAGATGTCATTCGGGTCGCGCTCGGCGTCGAACCAGCCCACACGCACGACGTGGCTGCCGGTTTGGACCTTCTTGGGGATCTCAGGCCACATACGCACATTCACCGTGGCGTTGTTGATCGTGCTCCAGCCCGCCTCCCGCTCCAGGGCCGCGATCAACGGCAGACCTTCGGGCACAAGATCGTGTTCCTTGGCCGCGTGCAACTCGCGGCGGTACGCGCGGTCAGGACGCTTCCGGAGTGCTCGCGTTCGCGAACCGCTCTTGAGGTCCGGAGAGCAACTCGGCGGCGGTGCTCGACCCGTCGGCGACCTGGCGGGCGAGATCCGAAAGGTGCAGGTTGTGGTCGCGCGCGTGGCTGCGCAGCAGGGTGAAGGCCTCGTCGACCGTGATCTGGCGGCGCTCGGCCAGTACGCCCTTGGCCTGCTCGATGCCCACCCTGCTGTTGAGCGCCTGCTGGAGTTGCGCGGCGAGCAGTTCGGACTGCCGGACGCTGCGCTGGGCCAGAATGCCGATGGTGGCCACATCCGCCAGGGCCTGGCCGGTGCGCGTGTCGGCTTCGCTCAGCGCGACCGGGCGGGAGCAGAAGAGGTTGAGCGCCCCGATCACGACGGTGCGCAGCCGCAGCGGCAGGGCGTGCACCGATACGTAACCGGCCGCTTGGGCCTCTTCGGCGAACCGCGGCCACCGGTCCTGGCTCGCCTTCAAGTCGACGTTGACGACCTGCTCGCCGGTACGGAAGGCCTCCATGCAGGGCCCCGCGTCGGCTTGCAGTTCGAACAGCTCGAGCAGGCGCGCGCTTTCGGTGGACGAGGCGCTGGCGTGCAGCTGCCCGAGGTGGTCGGCCAGCATCAGCCCGGCGGCGTCGACGTCGAGGAGCTGCACGCACCGGCCGGCCACCGTGTGCAGGAATTCGATGACGTCGAAGTCGTCGACGAGGGTGTCGGCCGCTTCGACGAACGCTTCGACCAACTGTTCTTCGCGGGTCACGCTCATGCCTCCAAGGTAAGTCCGGTACTCCGCCGACGGCAGAGAGCGCGGATGGTTTCGCGGTTTTCATCTCGCGTCACGGATCGAGTTCGTTGAAGCGCAGGCTGCGGGCGACCACGAGGGCGGCCACCTCGTTGATCGGGCGTTCCGCGGAATACGCGTAGGCGCGCAGCCGGGCCAGTGCCTCGGCCAGTCCGACTCCGAGCTGGACGCTGATCATCCCGACGGCCTGGTGTACCTCGGCTCGGTAGGTGGCGGGGGACGCCTGGTCGTGCTGCGGCGGCAGGCCGGCGGTGGGGTATTGCTGGTGCAGCATCACCAGGGTCACCGCTTCGGCCAGGGCGTATGCGTCCGCGAGGGCCTCCTCGGCCAGCGGCCCCGCCGTGGCGCGATGGGCGATGAGCGTTCCGACGCTGATCGCGCCGATACGCAGCGGCCATGCGAAGACGGCCCGGACACCGAGTGCGGCGGCCTCGGAAGCGAACGCGGGCCAGTGCGCCCGCATCGCGGTCAAGTCCGCCGCCAGCACTGGAGCGCCCGCGGCGGCGTCCGGGCCCGGACCTTCACCCAGCGTGAACTGAAGCTCCTCCAGTCTCGCGCTGACCGTCTCGCACCCCCAGGACAGCACCATGCCTGTGGACCCGGTGCCCAGCCCCGCGCACAGCCCGTCGACTCCCAGCGCTTCGGCAGCCTGGACGGCCGCGCTCTCGACCGCGCCGCGGCGCTGCGGGCCGCCGTCCAGAAGCTGCAGGACTCGGGCCATGCGATTACTCACCATGGACGGGTACCGCCTTCTCCACCGCGTCGTCCTTCTCGGCCGCGTCGTCGGATTCCGCTCCGTCGTTCGCGTCCGAGCAGCACGCCCGCACAGGGCCGATGGAGGATCGTGCAGCCTGCCGCGTTCGCGCGCGGCTCCTGGCGCTTGACCGCGGCCGCCATTGGTCCGGCAGCGCCGGCGGGTGGTCGTGAGCTGTTACTGCCATGGCCGAAGGAGCGCCGCCCCGCCTTCGGACTCCGAGGCGGTAACGCGCTCGGCGTCCCGCGACACTCCGGCCGACGGCGCCGTGCGTGCCGAGGCGGCGGCGACCAGGGAACTGGCAGTCTGCATATTGCCGGGGGACGCGGCTGTGGCCATCAGGCGGGCGGCGATCGCGGGAGCGAGTTCCGGTGGAACCACGAGCAGATCCCAGCGCCTGCGCCCGGGCACGGAGATCAGGCAGATGTCGTGCGGGTCCTGCTCGGCGTCGAACCAGCCGACACGCAGGATATGCCTGCCGGCACGCACCTTCTTGGGGATGTCGGGCCACATGTGCACCTGCACGGTGGCGTGGTAGATCTGGCCCCAACTCCGGTCCAGCGCTGAGATCAGGAGCGGCAGTTCACGGGCCAGGTCCCGCGAGCGCGGCCACCAGGCCCCGTTCACCATCCCCGGGTGCTCGCTCGGCGGTTTGAGCAGGATGCGCGCGGTGGGCTCGCGGAGGTCGACCACGTCGGCGAGATCCGCATCGTGGACGGGGATGACGGGGAGACTGACGGTCGCGGTCATGACGCGGTCCTGTCCCCGGGCCTGCCTCGGCCCGGAATTGGCGTTCGCCGGAGACGGGCGCGCCATGGCGGCGTCCTTCGAGGTGCCCTCGGTACCTCCAGGCTACGCGCATCGGCGCCGCGATGCACTGAGTTCGGCCGCGCCGGCGGGGTTTCCAGGCGCGCCCGGGCGTTGCGCCGCTGAAGTCGGGTTCCGCGCCTGTTGAAGACCGGTCGGGAGCGCCAGCATGAAGGTGCCACCCCGGACCTCGGCGGCTTGAGCATCCGTACCTGATCATCGTCGGCCTGATCGCCGAGAAACTCGTCAACGGCTACAAGTCGCACGGCGTCGTCATCACCTTGTGGTCGGAATCGCCGGAGCACTGCTCGGCGGCTGGATCGCCACCAAGCTCTTCCACATCCACAGCCTCCAAGGCTTCTTCAACCTCTCCACCTGGATCACCGCGCTGGTCGGGGCCGTGGTCCTGCTCGGCGCCATCCAACTGGTCGAAGGCAGGCGCGGCGGGCGTGTCCAGGTCCGCGGCCACAGCCGCAGCCACATTCGCCGGTGACGCGCGCTCATCAGCGGGTCCGGCGTCGCCGGTCTCCTGGGCACGGCCACCGTGGCGAGCGTGGCCCCGCTTTCGTTCAGCCGGGCGGCAGGAGGGGAGCCGCTCGGGTCAGTGGCTGCCGAGTTGGACGGCCTTGACGATCAGCAGAACGCCGGCGATCACGAGATAGCCGCGCATCGCGCTCATGCCGAGCTTTGTGCCCGATGACCAGACCACGGGCTTGAGCACGGCCACAGGTGGCACACGCCAGGTGACGCGCTCGGAGGTGTCGGCGTACGTGGGCGCGACGCCCCGTCGCCGCCGGGTGATACCCAGGACGAGTGCGCTGAGGAGCAAGGCGCCGGCCATCACTCCGCCGAGCCAGATCGCGACCAGGGGCGTGTCGATACCGGTGAACAAGGTGGTGACCACCAGGATTCCGGAGAGCACGAGCAGCACCGCGATGATCACCGCTGCCGGTACATTGAGCCAGCGGGCGTTGACCCAGCGGCCGAGCACCGCCTTGTCGTTGCACAGCAGGAGCAGGAACACGCTGGCGCTCGGCAGCAGCAGTCCGGCCAGCGCCTGCACGCTGGTGGTGATCAGGCCCAGCGGCGCGCCGGCCGTGGCGGGCGAGTTCGAGGTCGAATGCGCGCACCAGGCGAGCGTCCGCGACATCGATCATCCGGTGGCCCAGCACGTCGGCGCGCAGCAGGACCTCGCCCTCGCGCCGCTCGAACCGCCGCAGGTCCACCCGCGCGCTGGTCAGCTCCAACCGTCCGCTATCCAGGTACGTCACGTCCTCGACGGGAACGAACACCCGCCGCGCGCCGCCGACCCGCGCCACCATCCCGATCACCAGCGGGTAGCGCGCGCCGCGACGATCACGACGAGGATGGTCAGGAGCTTCATGAGGGAGCCTTTCCTTCAACCTACGTGTCGGCGTCAGAGTTCGACCGGTGACAGGTCGCGCCCCCGGCCCTCGGCGAGGCCGATCTGGAGGCCGTATGCCACGTCGATGACCGCGTCGATCGGGACGCGCCCGCTTGCGCCCCCGCACGTGGTCCGCGTCAAGCCGCACGCGAGTGACGCGGTGGCCGAAGGGGTCCACGAGGGGCCGTGGGCACCGTCCGATCGGTCCGTCCGTGGCCTGGATTCGATCGCCGCCGCGCGCCTCGAGACCGCCGACAGGTATGCGGCGATGCGTGAGCGTGCGGCCGAGCGCGATCGGCGGACAGTGGTCCCACACCGATGCGCACGTCCGGGGCGCCCCTGCGCCGGAACGGGCTGCCGGTGACGAACTGCTTCACAGAGAGAGCCGTCACCGGTCTTCGCCGCTTCCTTCGCTTGGCTGTCGTTCGGTAGCGGCGGCGAACAGGCGCGAGGTCCAGACGGGTCCAGGCACGCTGAGTGCTCTCATCCTCGCACCGATCCGCCACGGGCGATACCCATGCGGGATCCTGCGTGCCGGCGTATGCACCATCGGCGGCCCGCGCCGCTCATTCGTGGGACACTTGAACCACCCGGTGTGCCGGGAACTGCCAGGACCTCGCATTTCCTTGCCGCGCAATACCTCCAGCACGAGGATGCGAGTATCTTGACGAACTCTGTGAACTACCGGGTGCCCGGCGTCGGCACGATCCCCCGGCCCGGGGCCCCGAGCAGCAGAACGGCCACGATCGAGAACGGAAGCGGGCCTGCTGCCGTCGTACTGTGGCGTCGCCATCGAGTCCACCTTGCAAGGAAGGGCGGGCAGCGAGGCGGGTCTCGAGACCGGCATATGGTCTAGACCTCACCGGGAGCGCGGTCAGGCTGCGTGAAGGGATGTTCCGCCGCCAGTTTGCACCCGCGCCCTCGCCGGGGACAGCGCACCGGCGCTGAACAGCCCTTTCCGGCAGGGGCAGACGGCCCGCGCTCAAGGATATGAAGCGGACAAATGTGCGAGTAAGGTGAGCCGTACGGCAGTGCACGCGTCCCGGACCCGACAGGTCTGCCCGTCAAATCTTCGCGATCGGCGAGGCGTGAGGGAGCGCGGGACATGGATCACTACTTGCTCGCCGGCACCACCGGGCGGCACACCGGATGCACCCGCACCCCGACCGGCCTCCCGTACCGGCCGAATGGGTGACGGCACCATGACATCGGAGCCTTTCCGCGCCGAGGTCGGGCGGATCCTGCCGCGGCTGCGCATCGACGAACTCCTCGACGAACTACAGGGTCGGGTCGCCTCGGTGCGCTCCTCGCGCGACCAGGTGCGCAAACTGCTCGAAGCGGTGATCGCCATCGGCTCCGGACTGGATACCGAGGCCGCCCTGACGAAGATCGTGCAGGCGGCGACCAGCCTGGTCGATGCCCGCTACGGGGCGCTCGGGGTGATCGGCGCCGATCAGCGGCTGGCTCGGTTCATCACGGTCGGGATGAACCAGGAGCAGATCGCGGCGGTCGGCGCGTACCCGCAGGGGCACGGGCTGCTCGGCGAACTGATCCGGCATCCGGTGCCGCTGCGGGCCTCCGAGCTGAGCGCACACCCGCAGTCCAGCGGTTTTCCGGCGAACCACCCGCCGATGAACTCCTTCCTCGGGGTGCCGGTGAGTGTGCGCGGACGCGTCTACGGCAACCTCTATCTGACCGAGAAGGCCGGCGGCGCCGCATTCGATGCCGACGACGAGGCGGTCTTGACCGCTCTCGCGGCGGCCGCGGGGGTGGCGATCGACAACGCCCGGCTGTTCCAGGACTCCCAGCGGCTCTTCCAGGAGCTGCAGCAGCACTACACCGAGGGCCAGCGGCGCCAGGAACGGCTGGAGATCACCGGAGAGCTCGGGCGCGGACTGCTCGCGGGTGCGCGCACCGAGCAGGTCATGGCCGAGTTCGTCCAGCGGGTACGCGCCTTCGCCGAAGCCGATCTGGCCGTACTCGGAGTTCCCGACGCCGAAGAGCCCGGCCTGCTGATCATCGCGGCCGACGGGCCCGGAGCCGACGATCTGGTGGGCACCACGGTCGCGCTCGACGGCACCCTGCTCGGCCACGTGTACAAGTCCGGCGAACCCGCACTGGTCGCCGACGTGCGCCAGGACGAGCGGGCGGACCAGGCGGCCACCGTCGGCCTCGGACTGGGCCCGGCGTTCATCACCCCGCTGCGCGCGGGCGGGCAGCCACGCGGCGCACTGTCCTTGACCCGGCTCGCCGGGGCCGCGCCGTTCGACCCGCAGATCACCGAGCCCGCCATGCAGCTTGCGGTTCAGGCCACGATCGTGCTGGAACTGGCCCAGCGCCGCCGGGACGGCGAGCTGTTCGCCCTGTACGCCGACCGCGACCGGATCGGGCGCGACCTGCACGACCTGGCGATCCAGCGGCTGTTCGCCACCTCGATGTCCCTGCAGGCCGCCTACAAGATCACCAGAAATCCGGAGGTGGCACGGCGGGTGAACCAGGCGATCGGCGACCTCGACGAGACGATCAAGGTGATCCGCTCGACGATCTTCTCGTTGAGCGCGCACGAGATGGACCAGGACACCACCGGCGTGCGCGCCGCGGTGATCGAGATCTGCGAACGGGCCACCGCGGTGCTCGGCTATGCGCCCGCCGTCCGCTTCACCGGCCCGATCGACACCCTCGTCGGCGAACTGACCGCGGATCACCTCCTGGCGGTCCTGCGTGAAGCGCTGTCCAACGCCGCCCGGCACGCCCACGCCACCACCGTGGAGGTGGACCTGACGGCCGACACCACGACCTCCACCCTGACCGTCACCGACAACGGGATCGGCATCCCCGCGGGCGGGCGGCGCAGCGGACTGGCGAACCAGCGCGAACGCGCCGAACAACTCGGCGGCACCTGCACCGCGACTCCCGGACCGACCGGCGGCACCAAGCTGACCTGGACGGTGCCGGCGCTAGCGTGACGGCTCAACCGCCGCGCCGACCAGCGAAGCAGCAGTTCAGCTCGCGCCCCCATGGCAGGAGGCGGTCCATAAGCCGGTGAGCTGGCATTAAGCCGCTGAGCTGACATCACGCGGAGACTCCTCGCGTGCGATCGTCTCGCGCCGTGCTGTCTCCGAGTAGGACGGCCAGTACCTCGCCGATGGCCGGTTCCCGGCTGCCTGGTTCCGGCACGGGCAGGTGCGCCTGGATCTGGTAGCGGTTTCGGCGCCCGTCCTTCTGCTTGACGACGTAGCCGGCCGCGGCCAGGTCGGCCACGATCCCGTAGACGCCGCGCTCGGTCATGCCGAGGTCGACCGCGATCTCGCGCAGCCGCACGCCCGGGTCGCGGGCGATGCGCAGCAGCACCCGGGCGTGATTGGTCAGGAAACTCCACTTCTCCACAGTCGAAGAATACCGATTCTAGAAACCCATTGCTAGTTTTCTACTTCCAATGTAGCGTGGAACCAAGGCACCGGAAAGACCAACCGCCACCCGGCGGCCGCTTCCCGGGCCACGAAGGGGAAACCCGCGCGAGCAACGGTCGCGCCGGCCGCCCCGCCCAGGGAAGTGCGTCATGACCGACACCGTGCCACCCCCAGCCACCACCACTCCCCCGCCACCCGCCGACGGCGCCGCCGCACCACCCGCGCCCCAGGCACCCGCGCGGCGGCCGACCCACACCAGGACCAGCAGCGTACGCATCGCGCTGATCGCGGGCACGGCCCTGCTCGCCATCGTGCTGATCTTCATCTTCCAGAACACGAGCACCGTCAGCATCAGCTTCCTCGGTGCGCACCTGCACGTCTCGCTGGCGGTAGCCATGCTGCTCTCCGCGATCACAGGCGCTCTGATCATGGCCGCCGCGGGAACCGCACGAATCACCCAGCTACGGCACCACCTCCGCCGCGAACGGCGCACAACCCGCGTCGGGCAACCCTGATCGATTGCGAAGCGGCGCCGGTCTACCGGCCGGCGCCGCGGTGTCGGTCGCACGCTGAATACCCGCCCCCGCGAACTGCTGTGCCAGCACTATACGGTCACTCCCCCTCAGATCCAAGGAGACACGACCCAAGGAACCCCGACGTAGAGCTCACGCCGGGGCAGGTTCTCGCTATCCGGGAGTTTGCCCGGCACGCGTTGTTCGACGCCCGCGCGCGACTACGGTAGCTACGCGAACTGCGCGGAGAACCCCTCTGGGTTCTCAACGCCTCCGGGTTCTCGTCGTCCTCATCCAGCGGGATCGGGGCGTCGAAGGCGTCGGCGACGAAGCTCGAACCGCTCGGGAAGAGGGTGTGCACCCCGTACCCGCTGCCCGTTGTCGGCGGCGGTGCTGACCGCCTGCCCTGCGCCCTTGAGTGCCGATCAATGTCAGATCGTGCCAGCTCGCTCCAGAGACTCGGCGGCACCGGCCGACACTCGATGGCACGATTCGGCACGATCCGTACCCGCGCGGACGCACACGGACGATCACTCGCGAGAAAGCTGATGACCCAACAGGAAACCATGGCAGTTCATCAGGAATATCGCCCCTTCAGCAGCCCGCTAATGGCAGGCGCCCTTCACCCAGCGCCCGATTTGTCCCACCATAGGCGCCGGATCGATGGCGAGCGAATGGCGAGCGGGCCATCCGCGGACGATCTGACATTTCGTCGGCACGATCCGAATATGTGCGGACCGTGGCGGACTCGGGCCATCTCGGGCGGGCGGACGATCTGGCACCGGTCGGCACAGAACGGTATAGATCGACATAGAATGGCATTGATATTAGTGTACTCATAATCCTTGGGTCGTGGGTTCGAGTCCCACCCGCCCTACCGAGGTTGGACGTCCAACCGTCAGGGTTTTCATCCGTATAGCCGCAGCTCAGATGGGCTTGCGTTGCGTGACGGACGGGCCTCTTAGTCCAGATGTGAACATGTGGCTCCTCCGGCTGGCTCTCGATGATTACGGCAAACCCCGGGTGGCCCCGTGGCCGTCATCCTGTGCTTGCCGATAATGCCGTCCCTGCAGGTCAGGCTACTCGGTGATATTCGTGTACGACGCCGCCGGCCCGGTCGTGCTTTCGCATGCGGAAGGCGGCGAGATCGGTGACTTCGGATGGCAGGGGCTTGTCTGGTGCCGCGCTGGCCAGTGCCATGTGCGGCCGGTGGGTGTTGTGGTGGGTTTCGTAGTCGCGCAGAACGCGGCGCAGGTGCAGGAGGTTCCAGATGAGCGTGCGGTCGAGCAGCTCACGGCGGCAGCCTCCGATCCAGCGTTCCATGACCGCGTTCATCCGCGGCGCCCGCACCGCGCTGCGCACCGTCGTGATCCCGGCGCCGGACAGGATGTGCTCGAGCTCGGGCGGGTAGAGGATGTCGCGGTCACGGATCAGGAACTTGATCCGGCCGGCCGACTCGTCGAGATCCATCAACAGGTTCCTGGCCTGCTGGGTGACCCACGCGTGTGTGGGATGCACGGTGGCTCCCAGGATGTGGATACGGCGGGTGGCGTGCTCGATCACGGCCATTACGTAGGCCTTGGTGCCGTCGAGCAGGTCCACGGTGAAGAAGTCGCACGCGATGATCGCCTCGGCCTGGCAGCGCAGGAACACCGACCACGGCGGCCCGCTGCGGCGCGGCGCCGGGTCGATGCCGTGCTTCTTGAGGATCTCCCAGACCGTGGACGGAGCCACCGTGATGCCGAGGCCGGCAAGCTCCCCGGTGATCCGCCGGTACCCCAGTGCTCGTTGTCTCGGGCTATCCGCAAAACGAGCCGGGTGATCGTGTGATGCCTGCGAGGTCGGCCGGGCTTCTTCTCCGGGACTTCGCCGCCCAACGGCGCTTGACCGGGTCGCGGTGCCAACGCAGGATCGTCGCGGGCATAACCGGCAAGCGCAACCCGGCGTGACGCACTCGAGGTATCACCGCCAGCAGCGCCGCGAACAACGCCCGATCGGCCCAGGTCGGTTTCGGCCGAGCGGTGCTTCGACGCTCAAGCAGAGCAACCTGGTGTCACAGCAGCACGATCTCCGCGTCCTTCCACACTGAGGACATCCGCAACAGCCTCAACCACACTGGCACACGCAGGGCAAGAAGGAACACGAACCGCAGACACATGGCCGACGATCATCGTCGAGCGGTGACGAAGATCGCAACCCGAGCCCCGGAGGACCTGCATGGATGCCGTTATCGGCAACCACAGGCCCAACCCATGATGATCACCTACACGCTAGCGCCTGCGGTTCGGCCCGTGATATGCGGACCTTCCATGCAGCGACTATGAGTTGCGCGCGGGCAGACCGGGTAGGGCCGAGAGTCCCGAGAAGACCTCGCGCACCGTGGTTCGGCGCGCGGCGTCACCGCCCTCGCTGAGGCGACCGCGCGATCCCCGTTCTCGCCTGGTTGCTCAGTGGGCGAAGCGGATGTCGGGCAGGATGCGGGCGAGCCATCGCGGGCAGGACCATGCCGCGCGGCCCATCAGGCGCAGCAGCACAGGCAGGAGCACGAGACGGATCAGGGCGGCGTCGAGGAAGACGGCGACGCCGAGGATGACGCCCATCTCCTTGGGCGGCAAGGGTCCTGACAGCGCGAAGGTGAAGAAGACCGCGACCATCACCGCCGCCGCCGCGAACACGACGCGTCCGGAGTGGCGTAGCGCGCCGACGACGGCCGCACGAGGGTCGCCGGTCAGTTCGTAGTGCTCCTTGGCGGCGGCGAGCAGGAAGACGGTGTAGTCCATCGCGATCGCGAAGATCATCGCGAAGAAGAACACCGGCGCCCAGCCGTCCAGGAAGCCCTGCGGGGTGAATCCGAGCAGGCTCGCACCGTGCCCGTCCTGGAAGATCAGACGGCTGACTCCGAACGCGGCGCCGGTCGAGAGCAGGCTGGCGAGGGTTCCGGCGAGGGCGGCGAGCGGCGCGCGCAGTGCGGCCAGGAGAAGCAGGAACCCGAGGGACATGACGACGCCGATCACGAGCGGGGTCTTGGCTGTCAGGGCGGACTGCAGGTCGAGGTTCTCCACCGCCGCTCCCCCGACCATCGCGTGCGCGGGAAGGTCGGCGCGGAGCCGGTCGACGGTCGCGCCGAGCGCGGGGTTCGACGGATCGACGGTGGGCACGGCCTGGATCAGGCTCCAGCCGGAGCCGTCCGCCGCGGACTGCGCGGGGGTGACGGCGGCGATGCCCGCGGTGTGCTCGGCGACGGCGGCCGCGGCGGTGGCCTCGTTCGTCGGCGCGAGGATCTGCAGTGTGCCGGGCGTGCCGGGTCCGAACGCCTGCTGGACGAGAGTGTATCCGGCGCGGGAGGAGGAGTCGGGCGGCACGACGGTGATCGAGGGCATCGCGGTGCGCAGGCCGAGCACCGGGGAGGCGAGGGCGATGAGGATCACCAGCGCGGGCAGGCCGTAGCGCAGCGGGGTGCGCCACAGCCGCTCGCCCCATGCGGCGAAGATCCGGCTGCCGCCCGCCTCTTCCCGTTCCTGCCGGTCGGCGCGCACCCACGGCAGCCGGCCCTTGTCGACGCGGGCGCCGAGGCGGCCGAGCACGGCGGGCAGCAGGGTGAGCGTGGCGGCGAGGACGAAGACGACGGCGAGCATGATCCCGCCCGACATCGAGCGGAAGGCCGGGACCGGTACCAGCATCACCGCGGACAGGCTCACCAGCACCGTGGCGCCGGACAGGGCGACGGCCTTGCCCGCGGTGTCCATGGTCTCACTCACCGCCCGATGCGGGTCGTGATGCCGGGCGAGCGCGGAGCGGAAGCGCACGACGAGGAAGAGCGCGTAGTCGATGCCGAGGGCGAGCGCGAACATCATCGCGAAGTTCATCGCCCAGATGGAGACCGGCGTCAGGTGGTCGAGCAGCACGAGCGCGCCCGCGGATGCGGCCAGGCCGGACACGGTCAGCAGCAGCGGCAGCCCGGCCGCGACCAGGGATCCGAAGGCCAGCACCAGGATCGCGAGCGTCACCGGCCAGGACATGATCTCGGAGTGCAGCATCGCGCTGTGGTTCGCGGCGTTGAAGTCGCTCCACAGCACCGAGGAGCCGGTGGCCTGCACGGTGATGCCGTCGCCGGACAGCGCGTGCAGCGGGCCCTTGAGCGCCTCGGCGGCCGTGACCATCCCGTTCGCGTCCGACCTGGCGCCGGCCAGCAGGATCTCGGAGTGCCCGTCGGCGCTGACGGTCAGGCCGGCCCTCGGCTGGATCACCTCGGCCACCGCCGGGTTCGCCCGGAGCAAGCCGGTCGCCCTGGCGAGCACGGCGCGCACCGCGGGGTCGGTGACCGGCCGGTCGGAGTGCACGACGACCTGGATCGCGCTGGCTCCGGTCCCGCCGAAATGCCGGTCGACCAGATCGCGCACCTGCACGGACTGCGAACCGGACGCCTGCCATCCGGCGCCCGCCAGCGCGCTGGTGGCCTGCGGCGCCAGCGCGCCGAGCCCGGCGACCAGCACCAGCCACAGCAGCACGGTGACCCGGAACCGGCGGGCCGCGGCCAGCCCGACCCGCCCCAGCAGCCCGGGCGGAGGTTCCTGCTCCCGCTCGATCCCGAGCTGGTCGTTGACACCCGCGACCGTCATGCCGTACTCCTCGTCTATCGAGAGATATACCCCCAGGGGTATGAACGAGGCGATCTTAAACCGACACACGGGGGGTCGCGCAAATACCCCTCGGGGTATAGTGGGGGTAAAGACGCAGGAGAGGAAACGCCGATGCAGATCGAGACCGAGACCGTCGACCAGGTCACCAAGCGGCTGCGCCGCGCCGAGGGCCAGATCCGCGGCGTGATCGCCATGCTCGAATCCGGCCGCGACTGCGCCGAGGTGGTCACCCAGCTCGCCGCGGTCTCCAAGGCGCTGGACCGGGCCGGGTTCGCGGTGATCGCCAGCGGGCTCCAGCAGTGCCTGGACTCCGATGACCCCGCCGAGCGCACCGAGAGCGTCGCGAAGATGGAGAAGCTCTTCCTCTCCCTCGCCTGACCACTCCTCCGCCCCGACTCGTGAAAGGCGCCCGCCATGTCCTACGGAACCGCGATCACCCTGGACCGCCCCTACGCGAACGTCGTCGAACAGGTGCGCGCCGCACTCAAGGAGCAGGGCTTCGGCGTGCTCACCGAGATCGACGTGCAGGCCACGATGCGCGAGAAGCTCGGGGAGCAGATGGAGCCCTACGTCATCCTCGGCGCATGCAACCCGCCGCTCGCCCACCGCGCCCTTTCCGCCGACCCGTCGATCGGGCTGCTGCTACCGTGCAACGTCGTGGTGCGCGCACACGAGGGCCACACGATCGTCGAGGCCCTCGACCCGAACGTCATGGTCGAGGTCACGGGCGACGCAAGCCTCTCACTCGTCGCCGCCGAGGCCTCCAAGAGGCTCAACGCCGCCCTCGACGCCGTCGCGAACGAACAGGCGTAGCAAGGCCATGACACCTGGCCGCCGCACGGACGGACGGACGGCGGCAAGCGGCGGCGGCGAGCGGACTGGACGTCTCCGCGGGAATGCTCGCCCGGGCGGCGACGCGCACCCACGGCCGGCGCGCGGCGCTGATCACCGCGGATCACCGCGGACGCCGCGCGGCCACCGTTCACCGCCGCGTCGATCGACACCGCGGTCTCCACGCCGACGCTCTGCACGGTGCCCGACCCGCTCACCGAACACTCCACCTCGCCCTGGCGCGTGATCGCCGCATTTCAACGCCTCATCGAACGCTGGACCGCACCCAGCTTCGGCGAACACCTCACCCGGCAGCCGGAAGCGCTCGCCGCACAGGCCGGATTCACGATCGTGCACGCCGCGAAACCGTGACGCATCATACACCGGGGGGTATATGAGCTGGCTTGACGAGCACCCGCCCCAGTCGGTTACCGTGGAGGGCAGATACCCCCCGGGGTATATTGATCCACGGTGAGGAGACCACTGGAATGCAGGAAATAGATCCGGACGCCTTCGCCGCGGCGCATTCGGCCGGCGCCTACGTCATCGATGTGCGCGAGGCCGAGGAGTACGTGGCCGGGCATGTTCCCGGCGCCCGGTTTGCGCCGCTGTTCCACCTCGCCTCGGCAGTGCCGCAGCTGCCGAGCACGGAGCCCGTCTACGTGATCTGCGCTTCGGGCAACCGCAGCAAGGCCGCGGCCGGAATGCTGCGCCGCGCGGGGGTCGACGCCTACTCGGTCGCGGGCGGCACCGCGGCCTGGGCGCGGGCGGGCCGGCCCCTGGTGCCCGGCATGCGGGAACGCTGAGCGACCGTCCCCGGAAGGACTGGAATCATGGTTCTGATCTCCTCGATCGACACCCCGACGCTGGGCGATCGCAGCTATCTGGCGCATGACGGCCGGGTCGCGCTGGTGGTGGACCCGCAGCGCGACATCGACCGGGTGCTCAAGCTCGCCGCCGACGAGGGCGTGCGCATCACGCACGTGTTCGAGACGCACATCCACAACGACTACGTCACCGGCGGGTTCGCGCTCGCCGCGGCCACCGGCGCCGCCTACCACGTCAACGCCGAGGACCCGGTGGACTTCGCGCACACCCCGGTCGGCGACGGCGACCTCGTCCCGGTCGGCGACCGGATGCGTATCAGGGTACTGGCCACGCCGGGCCACACGTTCACGCACCTGTCGTATCTTCTCGAAGAGCACGGGGACTCAGGTTGGAACCCCGTCGGGGTCTTCACCGGCGGGTCGCTGCTCTACGGCGCGGTGGGCCGCCCCGATCTGCTCGGCCCGGAGCACACCGACGCGCTCGCCCGGCACCAGCACGCCTCCGCCCAGCGCCTGACCCGCCTCGCGGACGAGACGCTGGTCCTGCCCACGCACGGCTTCGGTAGCTTCTGCTCCGCGAGCCAGAGCACCGCCGAGGCCTCGACGATCGGCGTCGAGAAGGCCTCGAACCCCGCCGTCACCCTCGGCTTGGCCGAGTTCGTCGAAACCCTGCTGGCCGGACTGGATGCCTGGCCCGCCTACTACGCGCGGATGGCCCCGGCCAACCTCGCCGGACCCGCCGCCGGCATGCTCGACGCGCCGCGCCGGGCCGACGCCGCCGAGATCCGCGCGAGCCTGGACGACGGCGACTGGGTCGTGGACCTGCGCAACCGCGTCGCGTTCGCCGCCGAGCACGTGGTCGGCAGCGTGAACATCGGCCTCGACGGCTCCTTCGCCACCTACCTCGGCTGGGTGATTCCCGCCGACGCGAACATCACCCTGCTCGGCGAGACACCCGAACAGATCCTCGAAGCCCGCCGCGAACTGACCCGCATCGGCGTCGAACCGGCGGCGCACGCCACAGGCTCCGTCGCGGACTGGACCGGTGAGCGGGCCCCGGGGTCCTATCCGCGCGCCGGATTCGCAGAGCTCGCACACGTACGCCACCACCGACCGGTCACCATCCTGGACGTGCGCCGCAGACTCGAACACGCCGAAGCACACCTGCCCGACGCGCTGTGGATTCCGCTGCACGAGCTGCTCACGCGGATCGACGAGGTCCCGGACGGTGAGATATGGGTGCAGTGCGCCGCCGGATACCGCGCATCCATCGCCGCCTCGCTGCTCGCCGCCCGCGGACGCACCGTCGTGCACGTCGACGACGACTTCGACGCCGCGCTGCGTGCCGGAGCGATATCCGCGGCCGTTCCGGAGCCAGTCGGATGATCACGGCCGCAGCGCTCGCCGTCGGGCTCGTGATCGGCCTGAGCCTCGGCGCGCTCGGCGGCGGCGGATCGATCCTCACCGTCCCCGCCCTGGTCTACCTGCTCGGCGAACCGGCCCGGGCCGCGACGACCGAGAGCCTGGTCATCGTCGCGGTCACCGCGATCGCCGCGACCATCACGCACGCGCGGACCGGGCACGTGCGCTGGGGTCCGGGGCTCGCCTTCGGCGCGGCAGGACTCGCCGCCTCCTACGCGGGCACCGCCGCCAACACCCGCGTCGACCCGCAGGCGCTGCTCCTCGCCTTCGCCGCGCTGATGCTGATCGCCGCCGCCGCGATGCTCAGGCGCGGCGGCTCCACCCGCACGAGTGAGCGCATTCACCGTGCACGGACTCCCCAGGCATCGACCACGCGTGTGCCGTCGAGCAGCACCACCGCGGTGCTCACGGTCGCGCCCGCGCGACCCGTCGCCGATCAGTCCGCGGCACGCATCTCGACCTCGGGCTTCATCAAGATCCTTACCGCGGGCTCGATGGTCGGGTTCGTCACCGGCTTCCTCGGCGTCGGCGGCGGCTTCGTCATCGTGCCGGTCCTCGTGATGGTGCTCGGATACACGATGGCGGACGCCGTGGGCACCTCACTGCTGGTGATAGCCGTCAACGCCGCCGCGGCGCTGCTCGCCCGGACCGGGCACATCCAGCTTCACTGGATGCTGCTCGCACCGTTCATCGCCGCCGCGCTCGCAGGCTCGCTCGCGGGCCGGCACGTGGCCGACCGTCTGCCCGCTGAGACCCTGAAGAAGGCGTTCGCCATACTGCTGGTGCTCGTCGCGGGTTACGTCGCCGTCCGCGCAGGCCTCGCCATCGCCTGACGACGCGGAAATCCCCCCAACACAGAAAGAGAACGACCATGTGCCAACGCGCCACCTGCAAGACCTGCGGCAAGGCCACCTACCGCGGCTGTGGCAACCACGTCGAACAGGTCCTCTCCGGCGTGCCTCGCTCCCAGCGCTGCCAGTGCGGCCCCGGGACCCGCAACACCGGCGGCGGACTGCTCGCACGGCTGCTCGGAAACCGCAACGCCTGAGTGCACCTAGGCTCGGCCGCGGCGACGCGCGGGTCACTCGTCGTGGCCGCCCTCGGGTTCGCAGTAGTCGACCTCGTCGGTGGAGTGGAAGGGGCCGCGTACGACGCGGCGCACGAAGGCGCCTCCCTCGGAGATCTCCTCGGCGGAGACGTCGAAGACGAACTGCTCCATCGCGCTCAGACGCTGTCCGGCGATGCTCACCGGTCTGCGCACCTCGTAGACGGCGCTCCACGGGCAGCAGTAGTAGTGGCCCAGGATCTTGCCGCCGCGGGTCCGGGTGGCGATGTCCCCGGCCGCGAGCGCGGCGTCGATCTCCGCCTGGATGGTGAGCGTGGCCGCGGGATCCGGGTCGTAGGCCCACAGCAGGTCGACGGTCCGCACGGCTCGCGCATCGGCCTGCCAGCGGGCGCGGCTGACCGGGTCGGTCAGGCACCACGGGTTGAACGAGGGACCGCCGGGCAGGCTCATCGGATCGGCGAGCACCGCGCGCTGCCCGTGGGTCGGCTGTTCGCCGAGGCGGGGATCCGCCGCGATCTGCCCGAGCACGAACCAGATCTCCAGCGCCCGGTGCAGCTTCTCCTCGATCGCCTCGTGCAACTGCCGGCTCGCGCCGGGCCGCATCAAGCCCTCGGCATAGCGCCCGGCGGTGTCCGCTTCGGCCCAGAGCCGACGCAACAGCGGCAGGCGCTTGGCCGCGCCCGGATCGCGTTCGGCGTCGGCGAGGGCGGCCTCGGCGAACCCGGCCATCCGCCGTCCGGCCGCGACCATCGCCGCCAGGTGCTCCGGCGGGCACGGCTCGGCCTTCACCCAGGCGGGCAGGTGCGCAGGCAGCGCGGTCTCAGCGGCGAGATCCACGCCGGGATCCGCGTCGGCGCGGCGGGCCTGGGCAAGCCAGGGCTCGACGATGTGGAACAGCCGTCCGGCCTGCTCCGCGGTGACCGGCGGCACGAAACCGGCGGTCTTCGGGTGCGCGGCGTAATCGGCGTCCAGCAGCGCCTCGGCGACCACCTGCGGGACCAGCGCGTTCCACACGGCCACCCGTCGACTGCGCTCGCCGACCGGCACGTCGCCGAACTGCTGCTTGCGGACGGCGTCGACCTCGGCGAGTTCCTGGAACACCGCCGCGCCCGCCGCGCGGTAGGACTCCAGCGTGGCCGAGCTCACCTCGCCGTGCAGTGCCGCGACGACCCGGGCGACCAGGTTCGGATGATCTGCGCTCATGGTGCGTTCCCCTCCCTGACGCGCACCGCGCTCCATCGACGACGCGCACGGCTGCATCGTAAACCCGTTGTGTGCGGGGCGGAGGGCGGGGATCCGGGCGCGGGCATTCGCGCTCAGATGACCGTGACCGGACCGATGGTAGTCGGGGTCGACGGCTCGAACAGCAGCCTGCGCGCGCCGCCGCAGTCGAGTAGGCACAGCGGTGTGAGCATCAGTTGACCAGGGCGTCGAGGGTGACGAAACCGTAGCCACGGGCCTTCACGGCCTTGATGATCCGGTCAAGGGTGTCGGCGTCGAGGGTGGAGTGGTCGGTGGGGTTGGAGCCGCAGTGCATCAGCACGATCTCGCCAGGTTGCAGGCCGCTGATTGCGCGGTCGTAAACGGTCTGGGCGGTGATGCCGCCGCTGATGCCCTTCCAGCCGAGGGTGTCGACGCTCCAGCGCACCGGGACATATCCGCCCGCGTTGACGGCGCGGATCGCGGCGGCGTTGCGAGCGCCGAGGGGGAAGCGGAACAGCGGTCGCGGGTCGGCGCCGGTGACCGCTTGAATCGCCTGGCGTGCCCGGGTCAGTTCGCTGCTGATCTGGGTCGCGGTCAGGGTGGTGAAGTCCGGGTGGTCCAAGGAGTGGTTGCCGACGCGTTCGGAGGCCGCGATCTGCCGTGCGGCGGTGGGGAATTCGTTCACGAAGTCGCCGGTGAGGAAGAACGTGGCCGGTACGCCCTCGGCGTGCAGGGTGGCCAGGATGGTGTTCACGGCGTCGGCGTTGGCACCGGCGTCGAAGGTGAGCGCGACGATGTGGCGGGTGGTTGGGATGCGTTCCCAGTCGGTTCCGGCCAGCCGCGCGGGGATCGCGGTGATCGCGGGTGAGGATGGCGCCGGGGTGGGGCGTGATGTCGGAGAGGGCGGCACGGTGGACGGGGCGGGCCGCGCGGTACCGGGCTGCGTGCCGGACACCGTCGGGGGCGCGGTGCCCTGACCGCCGGTGGCGATGGGCGTGGCCGTGGTAGGGAATGCCACGGGACGGCTCGTGCCGCATCCCGCGAGCAGGGCCAGGGCCAGGGCCGACGCGGACGCGAGTGCGAGCCGTCGCAGGCTTGCGGAGGTGGATCTGGACATCACCGGCACCGCCTGGATTTCGCACTTCGCCTCTGCTGCGATTGTCTGCTCGGATCCTGGTCCGCCGCATCGGGCCATAGGTCACCGATCCTCCGGGGAGCGGGAGCGGATGCGTTGGTCGAGTTTGAGGGCGGGATAGCCGAGGGTTGAGGCGGCGCAGACGACGAGTAGTTCGAGTGCTGTCAGCGGGTGGGTGCCGAGCAGGTCGCGGAGGGGTGC